>Ga0265324_10000016_pt1 | contig 187847 bp, 157 predicted proteins | sample 41419metaG_FD_198634 | JGI IMG/M metagenome (GOLD analysis project Ga0265324, IMG submission 198634) | Rhizosphere microbial communities from Carex aquatilis grown in University of Washington, Seatle, WA, United States - 4-14-19 metaG | ecosystem: Host-associated > Plants > Roots >...
CGGCGGACGGGCGCCTTCCGAATGCGCGCGCGCCCCTGACCGAACGCATCTTGACGGTAATCAAGTCCATCCCCAAGGGAAAGGTGGCCAGCTACGGGCAGGTCGCGGCCCTGGCGGGAAGCCCCCGGGGGGCCCGCCAAGTCGCACGCGTGCTGCATAGTTTGTCCGGAAAGGAAAAGCTTCCCTGGCACAGGGTGATCGGAGCCTCGGGAAGCATCTCCTTGCCGGCGGAGGGCGGCGCGGAGCAGGCGCGGAGGCTGCGACGGGAAGGCGTGCCGGTGGATGCGCGCGGAAAGCTGGACCTGGCCCGATTTCGGTGGAGTCCCTAGGCACACGATTTAAGTACAGCGAGGATTTTCCGGAAAAATCCGCTTGACCCTCACGTGGGGTCAGGGCTTATCTTGCTTCCATGGAAGGCCACACCGTTCGCCAACTCGCGCGGCTCGCCGGCGTCAGCGTGCGCACCTTGCACCATTACGACGCCATCGGGCTTTTGAAGCCGGTGCACCGCAGCGCGTCAGGATACCGTTTGTACGGTCATGCGGATTTGTTGCGGTTGCAGCAGATCTTGTTCTACCGCGAACTGGACCTTCCCTTGGCGGAAATCGCCCGCATCCTGGACGATCCGGAATTCGATCCCGCTGAGAGCCTGCGGGAGCACCGAAATGCGCTGGAGGCCAGGTTGGGCCGGCTCCATCGCCTGCTCCGCACCTTGGACGAAACCCTGGCCCATTACGAAGGAGGAGCCATGTTGACCGATTCCGAATTGTACCAAGGTTTTCCGCCCGAGAAGGTCGCCGCCATCCGCAAAGAGGCGCGCGAACTCTACGGCGAAGAACGCGTGGCCGAGAGCGAGCGAAGGGCGAAGGCGATGGGGAAGTCGCGCTGGGCCGAGACGAACCGCGAGGCGGAAGCAATCAACCGCGATTTGGCCACGCTGATGGAGTCCGGAAACGATCCGGGCTCGGCGGAAACGCGTGCGCTGGTGTCGCGCCACCTCGCATGGGTCCGGAATTTCTGGAGCCCGGACGCGGAATCCTACCGGGGGTTGGGCCGGCTTTATCTTGAGCACCCGGAGTTCAAGTCCCATTACGAAAAGGTCGCGCCGGGCTTGGCCGACTTCATGTGCCGGGCTATCGATCGCTTCTGCGATCGATTCCCGCTGCAATGAGGATCCGGGATTACGCCGATGCCCGCTCCTGCGAACCCCGAGGAGCGGATAAGGGAGTCCCCGAGCCGCGGGCTTCCACGCCTGCGGCATACTGACTCCGCGCGTGCAACCGCGTCACGAAATGACAGCCTGGCGCGCCAACGCGCGATCCATCGCGATTCGCCATGATCGCCATGCAACTTTGGCAGAAGGCTACCGCGTGGCGATCTTGGAGCCCGGGAAAGCCCCAGCATAGAATGGACCGGACGCCAATCTATGGGGATCAGGATGATGGGGTTTGCAATCGCTCGCGAAGCCGACACGGCGCGCGTGGTGCTGGAAGGGAAGCCGGGGCGGGAAGCTTTGCATGCCTGCGCGGCGGATCTGGCGCGGGAGATCGGGTCGGGCGTACGTCATCTCGAGTTTGACCTCACCGCCTTGCGGGGCCTGGACGCATCGGTCGCGGCCCTTATGGTTAAGGCCGCGGCCACCGTACGGAAGTCGGCAGGGAGCATCCGCGTGCGCGCGTCGCAAGCGGGCGCCGAAGCGGCGCTCCGTCTCCTTGGCCTGGGCGCGGGGGGCTGAGGCGATGGCCGAGGAAGATTCCCTTCTCAAGGACTTCATCGAGGAATCCCGCGAGCACCTGGCCACCATCGAGGCCGATCTCCTGCGTATCGAAGAGGGCGGCGAGGACATCGACGAGGTTCTGGTCAACAAGGTCTTCCGGGCCGCCCATTCCATCAAGGGGGCCAGCGGATTCTTCGGCCTGCTCCAGGTGAAGGAGCTGGCCCACAAGGCCGAAAGCGTCCTCGACCAGTTGCGCTCCCGCAAGATGAAGCCAAGCCCGGAGGTGACCAACGTGCTCTTGCGGGCCTTCGATATGCTGCGCGAGATGATCCTGGGGACGCCCGATGGCGAGCCGCCAGGGGACATCGCCCCGCATGTCGCGGCCTTGCAAGACCTGGCTTCCCGCGGCGCGGGTGCGGTCGTCCCGGCGGGAACCGTACAGGGGCCGGCTTGGATTCCGGTCCCCGGACCCGAATCCATTCCGTTCGCGATGCGCGAGGAAGCCGCCCGTAAGGACCAGTATATATACGGCATCGAGTGCGACCTGGTTCTAGCCGCGGAAGGTTTCGGAGGCGATCTGGCCGCCTTTCTGGAAGGCCTCGCCAAGATAGGCCCCATCCTGAACTGCGACGTCAGCGGCACCGGCCCGTTGGACTTGGCGCCCGGCTCCTTGCCCGCATTCCTCCTGGTGGCGACCGTGCTGGATCCGGATTTCACCGCGACCGCCTTCCCTTGGGCCCAACCCGCGCAGGTGCGAATCCTTTTCGATCCGCATGCGGCGAAGGCCAAGCCGGCCGCGTCCATGCCAACGCCCAACGCGGCGGAGGGCCAGGCGACAGTGAGTGCTCCAATCAAAATCCAACCTTCCCCTACCGTCCACACCGCCGGCAAGACCATGCCCGCGGCGCCGGCGGCGGAAGAGACCTTGCGCGTGGACGTACGCCTGCTGGAGAACCTGATGAACCTGGCCGGAGAGCTGGTGCTCAGCCGCAATCAGTTGCGCGCCGCGGTCAATCAGGACAACCGGCCCCTCTTGGCCTCGGCCAATCAGCGCATCAACCAGGTGACCTCCGAGCTGCAGGACGTCATCATGCAGACGCGCCTGCAGCCCATCAATACGGTCTTCGCCAAGTTCCCGCGCCTGGTTCGCGATCTCTCCCGATCGCTGGGCAAAGAGATCGTACTCGACATCCAAGGCAAGGAGGTGGCCTTGGACAAGTCCCTCATCGAAGGCCTTTCCGATCCGCTGACGCACATGGTCCGTAACGCCGTGGATCACGGCGTGGAGACCTCCGACGAACGCCGGAAGGCCGGTAAGCCGGCCCAGGGGACGGTACGTATCGCCGCGCGCCACGAGGCCGGTCAAGTCGTGATCGAGATCGCCGACGACGGCAAAGGGCTGGATCCCGAACGCATCGCCGAGGCCGCGGTGCGCAAGGGGCTCCTGACCGCCGATGGGGTGGCCGCGATGGCCCCGCGGGACAAACAGGCTCTCATCTTCCTACCCGGCCTATCCACCGCCAAGCAGGTCTCCGACGTCTCGGGCCGCGGGGTAGGCATGGACGTTGTCAAAACCAACCTCGATCGCCTGGGCGGGCAAGTGGAGATCGATTCGCAGGTGGGAAGGGGATCGACCTTCCGCATCAAGCTGCCGCTGACCCTGGCCATAATCCCCTCCCTCATCGTATCGGTGGCGGGGGAACGCTTCGCCTTCCCCCAGGCCAACATCGAGGAATTGCTACGGCTGCGCCCGGACGAATTCAAGACGCGCATCGAGGTGGTCGGGAACCGCGAGGTGCTTATCCTGCGCGATCGCCTGCTGCCGCTGGCCCGGCTGGACGAAGCCATCGGCGCGGTCCCCGCCTACGTGGACGGGGCCACCGGCCGGCCCGAGGCCGATCGCCGCGTGCGCACCGCCGACCGGCGTTCGCCCCGGCATCCCCTCGACGCCGAAGCGCCCCGGCAGGAACGGCCCGTCGGCGGGCGCGATCGCCGCAGCCCGGCCCGCTCCGCCCTCGAGATCGCCGTCGTCAACGCGGGCACCTTCGCCTACGGGCTGGTGGTGGGCGCGTTCCTGGAACCCGAAGAGGTGGTGGTGAAGCCCCTGGGCCGCCGCCTTAAGCATCTGCGGGAATATTCCGGCGCCACCATCCTGGGCGACGGGACCGTGGCGCTCATCCTGGACGCGCCGGGCCTGGCGGTCAAATGCGGGTTGGCGCCGGTGACGGGAACCGCGCGCGCGGCTAGGCTGGCCGCCGAGGAGGAACAGCGCCTCAATGAAAACCAGGCCCTGCTCCTCTTCCAGGGCGGGGCGGGCTACCCCTGCGCCTTGCCGCTGGATCAGGTGCAACGCATCGAACGCATCCGCCCCGCGCAAGTCGAGACCCTGGGAAGCCAGCGCAGCATGCAGTACCGCGGCCGCGCCCTGCCCCTGTTGGCCCTTTCCGACGTCGCCCCCGTGCCGGTCTTTCCCGAGGCGGCGGAGTTGGTGGTGCTCATCGCCAGCGCCAACGGGCGCGAGGTGGGCCTTTTGGGCGCCATGCCCGTGGACGTGATCGAAACGCGCGCCAACGTCGACCCTGCCACGCACCGAAGCCCCGGAGTCGCGGGATCGGCCATCCTGGCAGAAGTGACCACCTTTATTGTTGATCTTTACGGTTTGGCGGACGCCGCTCGTCCCGATTGGGCCGTCGCGCGCCCGACCGAGGCCGGGGAAGCGTCTCCCGGAGCCACCGTGGTGCTGGCCGAGGATTCGGATTTCTTCCGATCGCAGATCCGCAAATACCTCTCGGAAGCGGGCCTGCGCGTGCTGGACGCTCCCGACGGCGAGGCCGCTTGGGAACTGTTGTTGGCGAACCTGGGCGAAGTGAGGGCCGTGGTGACCGACATAGAGATGCCGCGCCTCTCGGGCCTGGGCCTGGCGGCCCGCATCCGGGGCGACGCCCGTACCGCCGAGCTCCCCATCATCGCCGTGACCTCGCTCGCCTCCGAAGATGACGCGGCCCGCGGCAAAGCGGCCGGCATCGATGTCTACATGGCCAAGCTCGACCGGGACCAATTACTGTCCGGCGTGCTGGCCCGTATCCGATCCACCTCAACATCGGGGGAATCCCGTCTATGCCCGTGAAATCGCTTTCCATCCGGAATCGCATCCTTCTGGCCGCGCTCTCCCCCCTCTTGATAGGGATGGCCGAGGGAACCAAGGACCTGTACGACGCCTTCATCGCCTATCGCGGCGCGCAAGGGGCCGACCGGAACATCACGTGTTTCCAGGAGACCTCCAGCCTGATTACGGAATTGCAGCACGAACGCGGCAAGACCGCGCTCTACCTGGGAGGCAAGGGAAGCCAATCCGACGTGGACGAACAGCGGAACGTCTCAGACTCCCGCATGGCCGGCCAACGGGCTTGCCTTGAGGCGACCTCGCTCTCCAAGGCGGACAAGGATCGCTACGCTCCCGAGGCCTTGGACCTCGCCTCCCTAAGGCGCAAGATCGGATCGGTCATCCTCCAGCCCGCCGAATCCAATCGCAATTATTCCATGGCCATCGAACAGGAGATGGATCTGCTCATCGCCTTGAACGAGTCGGTGAGCCAGCCGGACCTGGTTCGCCCGGCCGCGTCGCTCCTCCTCATCGAATCGGCCCGGGAAAACGCGGGCATGCTGCGCGCCTCCATGATGGGGATACTGGCCCAGGACAAGGGCGTACCCCATCAGCAGGAAATGGGGATCATGGAATACCGTCACCGCGTTTCCGCCCTGCTGACCTCCAAATCCATCCGCCTTTCCCCGGGGAGCCGCGCGTTGTTGGACCGCGTCACCGCCTCCGCGTACTGGGCCGAGGTCGATGGGCAGCTGATGGCTTTTTCGGCGCGCGCCGAGGCCGGGAAGTTCGGCATCCAGCCCGCGGCCTTCTGGGCCTCGGTGACGAAGCCGATGGACGACCTCACCGGCATCATCACCCAGGAAAACAAAAACCTGATGGCATCGGCCGAGTTGGACCGGCTGGCCGCCTTACGCAAGCTCATCGCCCTCGTCCTGCTCGGGATGTTCGCCATGGCGGGCGCTATCGCGCTTTCCCTATGGGCCTCGGCGAAAATCAGCCGCCCGGTCCGCTCCGCCTCGAGCTTGCTCGGGAAGATGTCGCGCGGGGATTTTTCCGGCTCGCCGGAACCCGAGCACCTGGGGCGCCAAGATGAGATCGGGGACCTGGCGAGGGCGTCTGCCGAGCTAGGCCGCAGCTTCGGGTCCATCCTTTCCAACATCATGGCCAACGCCGAGTCCCTGACGGCTTCGGCGGGCGAGCTCTCCAGCGTCAGCGCGCAATCCACGGAGATCGCGCAGGTCCTGTCGGGAAAGACCACCACGGTGGCCAGCGCCGCCGAGCAGTCCAGCGCCAATACCGTAAGCGTGGCGGCCAGCATGGAGCAAGCCTCGGTCAACCTGACCTCAGTGGCCGGCGCCACGGAACAGATGAGCGCCACCATCGGCGAGATCGCCTCCAGTTCGGAGAAGGCGCGCTCCATCAGCGCCGACGCGGGCCAGCAGGCGGCCTCGGTGTCGACCCTGATGCAACAGTTGGGCAAGGCCGCGCAGGAAATCGGCAAGGTTACCGAAACCATCACCCAGATCTCCTCGCAGACCAACCTTCTGGCCCTCAACGCCACCATCGAGGCGGCGCGCGCGGGCACGGCGGGCAAGGGCTTCGCCGTGGTCGCGAACGAGATCAAGGAACTGGCCAAGCAGACCGCGGCGGCCACCGAGGATATCAAGGCCAAGATCGAGAGCGTGCAGCAATCCGCCAACATGGCCATCACCGACGCGGAGCGCATCACCGGCGTCATCGGCGAGGTGAGCGACCTGGTATCGGGCATCGCCACCGCCATCGAGGAACAGGCGGCGGTCACCAAGGATCTGGCCGGGAACATCGCCCAGGCATCGGCGGGGGTGCAGGACGCCAACCGCCACGTGGCCGAGACCGCGGCGGTCGCCAAGGCCATCGCCCAGGACATGTCCGAAGTCGACGCCGTCACGGGGGAGATCCGCCATGGAGGCAACCAAGTCCAATCCAGCGCGGCCGAACTGTTGGCCCTCTCCGAACGCTTCAAGGAAATGGTCAGCCACTTCCGCATCGCGGGCGGGACGCAGGCGGCGGGAACCGCCGTGGCCGATGCACCCGCGCAGGCCGTCGGCGAAGACGCGCAGCCGGTCCTCATCAAGTGGTCCGATCGGCTTTCGGTGAACAACAAGGCGATGGACTCGGATCATAAGAAATTGATTCGCCTCATCAACGAACTTTACGGCGCCGTGCGCCAGAAGCGGGCCAATACCGTGATCCAGAAGTGCCTGGACAGCCTCAAGCATTACGCCGAACACCATTTCAAGGACGAAGAGGATCTAATGTCCAAGGTCTCGTACCCGGGCCTGGCGGGTCAGAAGGCGGCGCACAAGAAGTTCATGGAAACGGTGGCGTCCATGGAAAAGCGTTGGAAAGGCGGGGATCCCCACGTGGCCTCCGAAATGATGAACCTGTTGCAGGTGTGGTTGGTGGACCACATCATGAAAATGGACATGCAGTATTCCTCCTACGTGGCGGGTTGAGGTGGAGGCGGGAACGGACGACGTAGGCCTGCTGGTCACCGAGTTCCGCATGGGGGAATCCTCCTTCGGGGTGGACGCCCGGGTGGTGCTCGAAGTGGTCAAGATGGGCGAAGTCACGTGCGTCCACGGCGCGCCGGCGGCGGTGATCGGGATCCGCAACTTGCGCGGCCGCATCGTGACCCTGGTGGACTTGGCGGAGCACATCGGCGTGGGTTCGGTCCGACCGGGCCCGGACAACCGCGTCCTGATCCTGGAGGATCGCGGGGAACCTTACGGCTTCCTGGTGGATTCCGTGTCCGGCGCCATCGCCCTGGACGGGGATAACCTGGAATCCCCGCCCGCGAGCCTGGACGCGGCCTTACGCGGCCGCTTGCGAGGGGTCTGGCGCGAGACGGATCATCTCATCGCCATCCTCGATCCCGCGGCCTTGTTCATTTGGGATGCCTCGGCCTTAAGACCCGAAAGGTTCACATGAAGGTCCTCATCGCCGACGACTCCCTCGTCTTCCGCCGCGTCCTGTCTTCCATCCTGGGTTCGCTACCGGGCGTGGAAGTGGTGGGCGAGGCGGCCAACGGCTTGGCGGCCCTGAGGCTTATCCGCGAACTACGCCCCGACGTAATCACCCTGGATCTGGACATGCCCGAGCTGGACGGCCTCGGCGTGCTCGATGCCTTGCGGGCCGAACCCGATCCGCCCGCCGTGATCGTGCTCAGCGCCGCCGATGAGCGCTCGGGCCTCCTCACCATGCAGGCGCTGCAACGCGGCGCCTTCGATTTCATCCCCAAGCCCGAGGCGGAAAACCCGAAACAAGGGCGCGAGAAGCTGAGCGCCGAATTGGCCTTGCGGCTCAAGGCCGCCGCTTTCCAGCGAGAGGTACATGGGCTGCTCGGTAGCGCGCGAACCCGCGTTCCTACGTCCCCTGCGGCGACCAGAGCGGCCGCGCGCCCCGCGGGCAAACCCATCCGGACCTCCACCCTGCCCCCGTTGATCCTGATCGGCGTTTCCACCGGCGGGCCTAACGCCTTGGCGACCCTGCTGCCGGCGCTGCCCGCCCGCCTGGGCGCCCCGGTGCTCGTGGTCCAGCACATGCCGCCCCTGTTCACCAAGTCGCTGGCGGAAAGCCTCAACGCCAAATGCGCCTTGTCGGTGCGGGAAGCCGCCGACGGCGACGTCCTGGCGGCGGATACGGTCTATATCGCGCCGGGCGGGAAGCAGATGCGCCTGGCGGTGACGGCCGCGGGAATCCCTATCCTGCGCATCACGGACGATCCGCCCGAGCACAATTGCAAGCCGGCGGTGGATTACCTGTTCCGCTCGGTCGCGCAATGCCACCCGGGGAAAGCCGTGGCGGCCATCTTGACCGGCATGGGCAGCGATGGCACGCTCGGCGCGGGCCTGCTCAAGCGCCAAGGCTGCCGCGTGATCGCCCAGAACGAAGCCACCTGCGTCGTCTACGGCATGCCCCGCGCGGCCGTGGAGGCGGGCATCGTCGATCAGGTTCTCCCCTTGGGGGAGATCGCGGGCGCCCTCATGGCCGCCATGGCCGAGGCCCGCGAATGAGCGCCGGAGCCGCGCGACCGGCGGAATTCGCCGAATGGCAGCGTTTCGTCAAGGAAGCGTGCGGGGTTTGGCTGGACGATACCAAAGGCTACCTGCTGGAGACCCGGCTGGGGGGTATCCTGCGTGATACGGGCGACCCCGGCCTCGGAGAGCTTCTGAACCGGGTGCGCGCCGAAGGCTCGGGAGCCCTGCGGTCCAAGGTCATCAACGCCATTACCACCCACGAGACCTCGTTCTTCCGGGACGGAGCCCCCTTCGACCTGCTGAAGGAAAGGCTCATCCCCGATCTGGTCGCCCGCCGGACCCGCATGGGTCTGAAGCCGGTCCCCTTGCGAATCCTCAGCGCGGCCTGCAGCACCGGTCAGGAAGCCTACAGCACGGCCATCACGCTCAAAGAGACCTTGATCGATCTCTCGGCCTACGACATCCGCATCCTGGGGCTGGACATCTCGGATAAGGCGGTGGCCCACGCGGCTACGGGTTGTTATTCGCGGATCGAACTAGAGCGCGGCCTGTCGCCCGAACGCATCGCGCGCCATTTCGCCGCGCATGGGAGCGCATGGAGGATCCGGGACGAGCTACGGTCGCTGGCGACTTTCCGACGCGCCAACCTGCTGGAACCGGTAATGGGGCCGCTCGCCTTCGACGTTATCTTCTGCCGCAACGTAGCCATCTATTTCACCGAACCCGACAAAGTCCGGCTGTTCCGCAACCTCGGGAGATCATTGGCAAAAGACGGGGCCCTCATCATCGGATCCACGGAGACCTTGTCGAACCTGTGCCCGGAGTTCGAGGCGCAACGCCATGCGAGATCGGTTTGGTATCGTAAAAAGGAGTAGTGAAAATCCACTTTCAGTGGATTTTGAGGACGATGCGCCTATTCTTGGCCTGGTTGGCGGGGATGGGCTTCCCTTCGGCATCCACGTTGGGCGTCTTGGGCTTGGTATCGGCGTAGCCCGCGGCCTTCAGGCGCTCGGAGGGGATCCCTTTTCCGATCAGATACTTCACGATATTGGTCGCGCGCATGACCGATAGCTCCCAGTTGGACGGGAACTGGAGGGTCTTGATCGGAATGTTGTCGGTATGGCCTTCGATGTCCACCGCGAACTTGTAGTACTCGATGTTCTTGATGGCATCGGCCACCTTGTCCATGTTGGCCCGCGCCGCCGGGCCGACGTCCGCCTTGCCGGGATCGAACACCGCCGAGCTCGAGAATTCCAGGACGATGCCTTCGCGTCCCAGATCGATATTCACGTCGCCGCGGGCCCGCTCGCTCGCCAACAGGGAATCGAGGTCGTGCTTGATCTCGCCCAGGGGCGTCTTCACGTCCTTGTCCTTGCCGATGTCGCTGCGCAGGCCCTTCTTCATCTGCTCGAAGAGCACGGGATCGACGTGGGAGACCGAAAGCATCGCGAGGAAAAACGCCATCAGCAAGGTCACCATGTCGGCGTAGCTCATGAGCCAATCTTCTTCGATGTGCTCCGGCTCGTGTATGCGATGGCGGTTGGGATGTTTGGCGATGGCCATGGCGTAACCTTAAGGCCTCTTGGCCGGCGCCGGCCCGCCTTTGTTCGCGAACATCGAATATTGGTCCTTGCGGCCCAGGTACGAGTTCAGCTTGTCCTGGATGTACATCGCCGGCTTCTTCTCCATGATCAGGACCAGGGCCTCGAGCAGGATGTAATGGCGGAAGCGGTCGATGCTCAAGGTCTGCTTGACCTTGGTGGAACTGGGCATGAAGACGAAGCGCGCGAAGAGCAGGCCGTATAACGTGGAGGTCAAAGCCAGCGACAGGCCCGGGCCCAGCTTGGAGGGATCCTCGAGGCGGCCCAACATGACGATGAGGCCCATCAAGGTGCCCACCAGCCCGAAGGCGGGGGTCATGGAAGCCATGGTGTTGAGGATGTTCGCCTCTTGCAGATGGCGGAAATAATGCTCCTCGATGCTGGTGGTGCCGAACTCGCGGATGTCGTCGGGCTTATAACCGGTGCTGGCCAGCCCGAAGATATACCGCACGAACTCGTCCTTGCTGGCTTTGGAGATGGCCTCGTAGGCGGCCTGCCCTTCGGCCTGCACCTTCTTCTGCCACTCGATGGCGGTCTTCACGTCCAGCATCAGGGTCTTGGAGGAAATGGATTGCTTGAGGAAAATCCTCAGGGTGGCCAGGAAAGCGTTCCAGATATACTGGAACCGGAAGCCGATGAAGGTAACCGTAACGGTACCCCCGAAAACGATGGCGAGCGAGGACGTGCTGAGGAAGACATGCCAGTCCTTGGTTTCGTGCAGGATGCCGGCGGCGATGACGATAAAGCCGAAGATGACCCCGAGTACGGTGGAAAGGGAGATCATTATCGCGTCCCTTCCTGGGCGGGATTGGCGGCTGCGGACGCGGCCTTGGGTACGTTCTTGGTCGCGACCTTCGGGGAACTCTTAGGCGCGACGGCCGCGCCTTTCGCCGCCGGTTTGGCGGGAGCGGATGGCGCGGGGGCGGGTGTTGCCGCGGGAGCCGGCGTTGCGGGAACTGCGGCATCCTCGTCCCCGTCCTCTTCAGGCTGGGGCGCGGCGGCGGCGGGCACGGCGGCTTCGACCGCGGGACCGGTGGGTGAGGCCGAAGACGGGGCGGCAGGGGCCGGGGCCCGAGCGACCGGTCGGGCGGAGGACGCAGCGGGCGCGGCCTCGGAGCCGGGCGAGGAATACTCTTCCGGATAGGGAACTTCGGGATCGGCGGAACGCGCGGGAGGATGGTAAACCGGGCGGGGCGCGGGAGAACCCCGTCCGCCGGGGGTGCGGGTTTTATCCAACATGTTGACCACCGCCGGCATGTCGGGATTGATCCGCAGGGCCTCCAGCCATTGGCGGCGCGCCATGCCGGTGTTGCCTTGCATGAAATAGATGCTACCCAGTAAACCATATCCTTCCGCGGTCGGGCGCGCGTCCAGGGATGAGCGCGCGGCTTGCAGCGCCTCGGGATACCGCTTTTGGTAGAAAAGCTCCTGGGCCCGTCGGATGCCGGCCAGTACCTTGGTGGTTACGTCCTCATAATCGCCCGGATCTTCCTCGGGCGGAGGCTCGGGCTTTTTCGGAGGGCCCTTGTGCAGCCCTTTCGCGGCCTGGGTCCCGGAAGGGGGCTGGGTTTTCTCTCCCTTGGCATCGGCGCCCGCATCCTCGGTCTCGTCATCGCCTTTGGGCTCGGGAGCTTTCGCGTCCTCCCCGGACGCCGCGGGCTTGCGGCCCGAAGGGGCGGCCTTGCGGGGATCCGGCTTGCCTTCCTGGGCGCGCAATTGTTCCGCCTGCTCCTGCGCGGGCTTCCCCGTCATTTCCAGATAGACGTCCGTAGAACTGAGGTCGATAGCCAGGTTGGCATCCGTGGTCTTATTGGAATAATGGAAGCTCAGGTTGCCTTGGCCCTTATCGGACTCGGCGGCCGCTTGGGCCGTAGGCAGGGCGGGATCGATCGGCCGCGCCGGATCAGGCTTGTCGCTGGCGCAGGCGGCCAGCAGGAGAGCCGTCAGGGCCCGCCCGGCAAAGGCCAGCAGGGGCCTTCTGGCAATCTGCAGAAGGGGCCGTCCGGAATCCGGACGGGGCCTAGAAGGTGTAGTGCAAATAGGTGAGTTCATATGCCACCGGCTCTAGGGTCAGAAAGCGATCCGAGTCTTCATTCAATCCGCGCAGGTTGTTGTTGAGGAAGAGGAAGTTCACGCCGCCTCCCAAGGTGAAGTGCCGGCTCACGCGCGACTTGTAGCCGACGGTAATCGTGCTCAGATGGCCCTTGTTCGCGAAGGGGATGAATTCTTCGTACCCCACATAGGTGCCAAGCCAATAGCCCAGATCGGGATTGGATTTACGGAAGAAGATTCCCAGCATCTCGATGCCGAACTTCACCATCTGGATATTGAAATCGACGCCCAGGCTGTCCGGGCCGCCTCCGCCGCTGGCGTAGCCGTATCCAAACGACACGGAAAAGAGCAAGGATTTATCGGAGGTCACCGCCTCGCTCACCGAACCCTCGATGCCGTACATGGTGAGCGCCAACGAGCCGAGGGTATCGAGTACCCGCTTGCCGGTCTTGGGATCGAGAGTATCCGGCCGCGGGATGATGCCTTGCTTGATCGGGAAGCGCCGCAAGTTGGCCGAAACGCTATAGTCCAGATTCAGGATGTCCGGCTTCTTCTCGTTGGGTCCCGCCACGTAGCTGTTCGACCATATGATTTCGCCGGTGCGATGCCGGAACACCTTGAGGTTCATGATTACGTCGCCGTCGGCGCTCTTGGAGCAGGAGCCTTCGATGTACCCGTCCACCCGCAGCTTATCGCCCAGGCGCCAGAGATCCTCCATGGAGGGCAGGGTATTGGAAAAATGGAAAGTGGAGTCGGTCGCGACCACGCGGAAAGTACGCAGCTCGGGGGAGGTCACGATGGTGCGGCGGCCCTCCTTGCGGAACACGTCTTCGACCTGGGCCTGGATGTAACGGGCCATGCCGGGATCGAATTGGCGCGGATCGACCTTGATTTGCGAGAGCGCCATGCGATCGACGTTGGGCGGGATGTCTCCCATCGACTTGGCGAGGCGCGACATGATCTCCGCGATCTGGCGGAGGCCGGTGGAACTGGGGGCGAACGGGTCGGGGGCCGGATTATCGACCGCGGCGGCGGCGAAGGTAACCAGCAAGAGCAAAGCGAGGACCGCCTTGCGGCCCGCCTCCGTGAAGGCGCGGTAGGTCATACCGGTCTCCCCGAATGCCGTATCTCCTCGCGGATTTTCCGCAAGAGGCGACGCTGGGCGACTTCGGATTCCTTGGGGGCCTTGTCCATCGCCCCTTCCAGCCCGCTGGCGACCAGCATTTGCATGCGCTCGGGCAACAGCGACAGGATCTTCCCCTTCACGGCGTCGTCCACGTGGGCGAGCGCAAGGATGAGCGTCTCCTGATCGAGGCCTTGCAGCACGTTGGAAAGGAACTTGTCGGGAAGGCCGACCAGCTCCGGCAGGGTAACGTAGCGGTTACGCAGCTTCTCCCCCAGCCCCAGGTCCATCTCCGAGATGGAATGGATGTACTGGAATTGTAGGCTTAAGGGAAGGCTGTCGATCAACTCCAGGATGCTGTCGACGCCGTCGGCGGCCACGTAGCGCATGTTTCCCACCGCCAGGGCCTTGAGGGAAAGGCGATCGGCGATCTCCTTATAGACGTTGAGCGGGATATGATCGATGTTGCCCATGGCGATGAGCAGCTTGCCCCGGTTATCGGGATCGGTTTTCTGCAGGATGCCGCTGGCCATTTCGCCCGGAAGTTGCGCCAGCACCAGTCCGGCGATGCCCAGCGATTCGTCGCGCAGGATGTGCATGATCTGCTGCTCGTTCATCTGCTTCAGGAAGCCGAACATGTCCTTGTACTGATCGCTCTGGGTGTCCGCGCCCGCCAGGTTGCCGTACTCGCGCTTGAACTCCTTGTAGACGTTCAGCAAATCGTCGGGGGACGGAGGCTCGCCGGCGGCCAGATGGACCTCGAGCTTGGAGACCGAATCCTTGCCGATTTCCGGGCCCAGCACGCCCATCAGGCGGTCATCCAGGCTGGCGACCAGGGCGGCCGCGTCGCGCATGCCTCGATCGGGATCGCGCTGGATCCAACTCTTGATGATCTGGCCGCAATGCTTGGGATTGCCCACGAAACAATTGAGAAGGAAGGGGCGGAAAGCCGCGAGCTCGGGAGGTTGGCCCTTCCCTTCGGGAGCCTTGGGAGCGGGGGCCGGAGCCGCGGGAACGGCAGGCGGGATGGGAGGCGCATCGGCGGACTTACGCTCGGCGCGGGCCGCGCCCACGATGGCGCGGGAAACCATCCATACGCAAGCCAGGATCAGGAGGCAGATGAGCAGTAGGGGAATCAGCGAAGGCAGGTGATCCATGTATTGGGCGAAGGGATTGGCCGCGGCCCTGTCGCGCGCATCCTGTTTGCGGGCCTCGCCCGTGTCCGCCTTGGACTTGGGCTGCGGCGAAGGCGTTGCCGCGGGCGGCGGTTCGGGAGGCTTGCGATAACTGGTAAGCGCATGGTTGTCGCGCGGGAACACGCCTTCGTGCACGCTGACGCGGTCGCCGCGCGCATCGTCGAGCCGGGCCGTCATCGCCAAGAGGTTGCGGATGAATTCCGCGTCTTTCTCGGAATAGCCGGTGTCCACCAGCACGTCGTAGGTAACCGCCTGGATACCCCCGCCCTTCGGGGCCTCCTTGGCCGGCGCGGGCTTTTCCGGTTGCGCGTTATCGGGCAGGAAGGGCAGGCCGGGAAGCTGTTGGGGCGGTTCCGCCGGGCTCCCGTCATCCCCGCTCCCGAGATCGATCTCCGGAGGCGGCTCCATCTCCACCTTGGCCTTGACGAGGAAGGTCTCCTCTTCGTAGTAGCGCGCCAGGGTTCGCGTGGCGAGATTCTCGTAATACTGGGTCAGCTTGGCGGCCTGGTCCTGCGCCGGCCGCGTCGCCGGGGCCGGGGGCTGCGCCGCTGCCAGGGCCCAGCTGAGAAGCGCGGCCAGGCTTGTGGTTTTTATGGTTATGGGCATGGCAATTCCGATTATACGGGAAGGCATTTGCGATGCCCAGGTTTTTTCCGGGTTCCGCGATAAAGACCAAAGCTTGAAGAAATCCTAATCCGGCACGCAAAATATTCCGATAACTTCGGGATGAAACCGGGCATGCGTTTTCTCTCTGCGATCATCGTAGCGTTATGCCTCTGGGCCTGCGACCCTGGCATCGTCCACGAATCGCGGTATCCGGACGGCAGCATCCGCGAGCGCTGGACCGAAAGGGGCCTGGCCGGAAAACCCACCGTCCGCGAAGGCGATTACCAATCCTTTTATCCCGATGGGAGCCGCGAAATTACGGTTCCCTACCGAGGCGGAAAACGCGAAGGGCGGGCTCGCGCCTGGGATGCGCGCGGGCGCTTGAGCGGCGAGCGAGAATGGTCGCACGGCTTCCTTGTGAGAGAGCTTCGTTACGATACGCTCGGACACGCGGCCTACGATCGCCGCTTCGAGATCCGCTCGGCGCGCGTCGATGCCGTGGGGCCGGCGGGCGATTCCCTGACCGTGATGGAAACCTGCGCGTGGAGCGTGGGCGTTCGCGACGGTGACCATCCCTTGCGGAATGGCTTATGCGAGATGAAATATCCGGACGGCAAGCTCATGGCTGAAAGGCATTTCCGGGAAGGCCGTCTCGACGGACCGGTCAAGGCCTGGTATCCGGACGGAACGCCGTGGATCTCGGGCGCCTACGCTCTGGATCGGCCCACAGGAGCCTGGAAGGCGTATTCGCGCAGCGGCAATCCGCTCTGGTCCGCGAACTATCTCCGCGGGGAGCGCGATGGGCCTTGGGAAGAATGGTTTCCCGACGGGCAACGGAAGTCGATCTCGCGCTTCCGCTCGGGCCGGGCCGAAGGGGAGTATCGGGAATGGTACCCCAACGCGCGTCCGCGCCTACGCGGGGCCTTCTCCGGCGGCCACCGCCAGGGTCTGGAAGAAGCCTGGTACCCCGATGGAACCCGCCTGTACGCGGCCCGATACGCGGCCGGTCTTCTCGAAGGGGAGTTCTCCCAATGGCATCCCGGAAGCAAGTTGCGCATGCGCTGCCGCTTCGCCCACGGCCGCAAGGAGGGCCTGAGCCGGATCTGGTACCCATCCGGCGGCCTGCAGGAGCAGGCTTTCTATAAAAAAGGCCGCCTGGACGGAGCCTATCGAACCTGGTCCCCGGAGCGTTTGCCCATGGCCATGAAGGAATACCGGGACGGGTCCATGGCCTTCGATTCCAAAGCCAAGGAATTGCTCGCCCTCCTCGGCGCGGATCAATTGCGGGTGCCGGCGGGCATGATGGGGTTTTATTGGGGGATGGGACGGAAGGAATGCCGCGCCAACTTGGGGCTCTACCAGGCCGCCGGGGTGCGGGCCGATTCCGGCGAGATCGCCGCCAACGTGGTGGCCTTCCCCGATCGCAAACCCACGCGGGCGCGCATCCGCCTGGCCTTCAATGCCCAGAGCGAATTATGGGGCATCAAGTTGGACCTTATGCAAGCATCGGCCGACGACTTTTTCGGACTGTGCGAGAACCTGGAAGTGGAAATGGGGGCCGCCTTGGGGGCCACGGGACTCCGACGCACCGATGCCGATGGCAAATATGCGATGACCCGCAAGCGGGATTGGGGACGCTTCACGGTGGAAGCGGCCGCGGGCGGAATCCGGCAGGACCTACCCGTCATGAGCGCGGAAGCGTACAGCCCGAGCGGCGGTGGCTGGTTCCGCTTCGCGTTGGAGAATAATCTCTACCGCGAATACGTGAACCCGGCCAGCGCCTCGATCACGCCGCCCCGCTGGGATGCGGAAACCCTCTTCGCGGGCCGCTAGGCGGCCCGTTCAGCGGTTCCTTAGCGCGCCAATTGCTTGAGCGCACGCTGCAGGATGGTGACCTGCTTCTTGAACGACTTGAGAGCGGTCAATGCGGCGGACACGCTCTTTAGCTTGCGGCCATCGAGGGCCTTGGACGAACCGCGCGTGCTCTTGCGGTTGCCGCCGGCTCCATTCATCCACCGCCGCAAGGCGATGTAGGAAACCCCGTACTTCTTACCCGCCGCGGTGATGCCTCCGCGCCCCTGGCTCGCGACGAAAGCGAGGATCTCGCTTTTTTGTTCCTCGCTATAACGCTTGCCAGTATTCCCTTTCTTCCTGCCTCTTGCCAAAACGGATTCCTTTCCCTGAGGTTCATTAATACTTCCGGACACGGCTAAACTAATAAAAATGGAATTATATGAAAAGGATTAGTCGGTAGCAAAATTATTAATCAGGGGATTTTCGACGGATTCCGCGAAGAGGGGGGGGGTTACTTTCAGGTGTCCCCCCCCCTTTGTTAAGGGGCCCACTCCACTTCGGAAGGCGCATTCAGGGTGTACCAGAAATCGGGCGTCCACAGGCTCAAACCCGAACGAGATTTTAATCCGTCGAAATGCACGTGACAGACCTGTTGCGGTAATAATCCGTCCATCTTCAGGAACAGACGCAACCCGTCGCGCGCGAGATTGGCCGACGATACGTTAAGCCGGGTTACGTCTTTTTCCGGGCCCCCGAAGGCTTCCGTGGGTTCGTACCACCATTGCTTCGCCTGAAAACGTTTTCTGCCCACCGCCGCCGAGTCGATGGGTTGGGTGAAGACAACCTCGTATCCGCCCTTGCGCGCATGGACGGTAAGGATCTCGAAGACCGGCTTGCCGGTGGGTTTTAGCATTTGCAGCCCCGAAAGCTTGCCGCGCCAACCCCAATCCGCCATGTCGCCGTTGCCCAATCCGCCCACCACGATGGCGCCCCCGGGCCCGGCCAACAGGCGATGTTCGCCGGCCTCGAAGCCGCCGGAGAAATGCAGCAGGCAGCCTTGCCATTGGCCATTCACCTTCTCGATGGCGATCCTCCGCATCACGCCGTAGGCGATATCGCCCACCAGGAACTGCCCGGCATAGGGACCTTCGGTAAGGTAAACCGGTTGCGTAGGCGATTTGGTGACGGATCCATAGGGCAGCCAAACCGCCGGCGGAGTGGGATACCCTTCGTCGAAAGCGCCCTCGGGCCGGATATGATGCCCGTAGCCATGGCCAGCCTGCACATGGATGAATTTGTTCGCGGGCAGCCAAGTGCCCTGGTTGTCGGTGGCGAAGAGACCGCTATCGGGCCCCAGGCAAAGCCCGTCGGGAGCCCGCAGGCCGCTGGCCACCACCTCCAACTTGCCTTCGGGATCCATGGAGACCAGGGAGCCCCGGCGATTATCCTTTTGCGGATCCAAGGTAGCCAGGCTGTTTTTGGCCGCCACCGACAGCGCGGTGTAAAAACGGCCGCCGGTATGCACGAGCCCGAAGGACCATTCGTGGAACGATTGCGACCAGGGGAGCGCGCCTAGCCCCTTGCGGGCGTCGGGCAGGCCATCGCCATCGGTGTCGCGCAAGACGTAGATGGAATCCTGATCGGCGGCGTACAAGGTATCCCCCAAAACGCATAGGCCCATGAGTTCGTGGAAGCCCCCCATGGCCTTGCGGGCCTTCATCCCCGCCAAAGGCCCGAGGTATCCCGACAGGATCCAGATCTCGTTGGGGCGCCAAGTGGCGATGGCCAGGCGTTCCCCGGGAAGGGCCGCGAGGCCGGCTACGCGCGGCTCGAATCCCTTGGGACGGAGCGAAACCAATTCGAAACCGGGATGGACATCGTTTTCTTCGGGCGTAGCGCAGGCCAGGGAAACGCACCCGGCAAGCGTCACCATAATCATGGAAAAAGAGGATCGCGAATGCATAGTGAATTAAACCTTTCGAGGAAGAGATAACGTAGCAAGCCCGGGGAAAACTATTTTTGACCTTTCCTAAAAACGGCCCAAGCAAGGAGTTCGGCATGTCGGCGCGCAGAATGGAAAAGGGCACGGACGCTGCGGTAGCCTTCTGCGAGGCGGTCTTAACGGCACGGCCACCCGGACTGCGGCTGACCGCCCGGCCAGGAACGCGCGATGCCGCCTCGGTGATGGCCCTGGCGGCGGCCCATCCCCTGCTTTCCTCCGCGCCAGTGGCGCGGCATCGGGTGCTGGAAGGTCTCGCCTTGCTTTGGCATGATCATGGGGAGGAGGCCCATGAAATCGCGCAATCGCGCGAGGGCGAGCCCGATCATGATTTGCTGCACGCCATTTTCCATCGCCGCGAAGGCGATTATGAAAACGCCGGCTACTGGTTCGGCCGGGTCGGGAAACATCCCTGTTACCCCATATTGGCGGAAAACCTTTCGGTTTTGCCCCTGCCGCCCGCCTTGCGCGCCACCTTGCTTCCCAAGGGACTCTGGTCCGCCCCGGTCTTCAACGCGGAAGTACGCCACCGCGCGCGGGAGGAGTCATCCGCGACGGAGACCCTGGTCATGATCCAGGCCGAGGAATTCCGCGCCTTGGCGCTTTCGATCTTTCGCTGAATACGCGCCGCAATCGCGGTCGCCCTCTTCCTATTCTGTTGGAAATTTGGTCTTGCCCCGGATGAACCAAAACATATTTTCAAGTTATCCACAACCGGAGGCAAACATGCTAAACGCCGCAATCTTGTTCCTTATCATCGCACTCGTGGCCGCCGTCCTGGGTTTCGGCGGCATTGCCGGTACTGCCGCCGGCATCGCCAAAATCCTGTTCTTCGTTTTCCTGGTCCTCGCATTGATTTCCTTCCTGACCGGAAGACGCGGTACGACTATCTGACCTGCGGGCCCGTTTGCTAATATTCCTCCCCGACCGAGGCACCCGCGCCTCGTGGGGGAGGGATAATGCTGATCCAAGAAGACTTCGCTGAAGTATCCACTGTAAGCGGGTCCATGCGGATCCATCGCTTCCGCCCCTTGGGAACCGGCCCTTTCCCCGGGATCGTCCTCTTCTCCGAAATCTTCCAGGTCACCGGACCCATCCAACGTACGGCGCGCCGCTTGGCCTCCCGCGGTTATGTGGTGGCAGCGCCGGAGGTCTACCACGAATTCGAGCCCGCCGGTTGCGCCTTGGCCTACGACAAAGAAGGCACCGACAAAGGCAATCGCTACAAGATCGAGAAGGAACTCTCCGCCTACGATTCCGATGCGCGCGCCGCCCTCGCGCATTTGCGGTCCCTTCCCTACTGCAACGGACGTCTGGGCTCCATGGGCATCTGCCTGGGAGGCCATTTGAGCTTCCGCTGCGCCATGAACCCCGAAGTCCTGGCCGGCGTGTGCTTGTACGCCACCGACATCCACAAGGGCAGCCTGGGCAAAGGCATGCAGGATGATTCGCTGGCCCGCATCCCCGACATCAAAGGCGAATTGCTCATGGTCTGGGGCCGCCAGGATCCCCACGTGCCCCAGGAAGGCCGCGACAAGATCTATCGCACCTTGATCGCCGCGGGAACGAATTTCACATGGCACGAGTTCAACGCCCAGCACGCCTTCATCCGGGATGAAGGCCATCGTTTCGATGCGGCCCTGGCGGATATCGTGTACGACCTGGCCTTGGAAATCTTCGACCGCCGCTTGCTGGCCGGGAACCTGGAAGCCCCCTCGGGGGCCGCTCCGGCAGGGACGGCGCCGGCCGCCGGGCCTTTGAAGCTGGGCTAAGGGCCGCTCTTTACTTCCCCCTCCGCGCCGTCGCCCCTGTCGGCCCGGGATCGCGTAGGGGATTTCCGCGAAGTTGGAGATCTTTCCGACCTTCCCGATGATCCAATGCGGAATCGCATGACGTTCCCGTTCCAATTGGGCGTTTCCTGGCATAAAGATCACAGAAAAAGCATCCAAGGAAGCACACCTCCGGGAGCACCGAATGCTGTCTTCCATTTTCGATTTCCAGGACCCGGGCGAATTCCTCAAAGCGCGCTACCTGGCGTTTAAGGAAACCGAGCCCGGCATTTCGCACCGCTACATCTCCGCATCCTTGGGTTTCCGATCGCCCGCCATCTTTTGCCAGATCGTTAGCGGCCGCATCAATCCGTCAGCGAAGACGATCGACGGCCTGGCCCGGCTGTTCAAGCTCGATGCCGTCGAAAGGGATTTTCTGGCGCATCTGTTCATGCTGCGCAATGTCGAGGATAAAAGGCTCAGGACCCAGGTGCTTGCGGGCTTTCATTCCAGCTACGGAATCGGGGCGGACGTGTTCAGCAATCGCTGAACTTGAAACCATTGTGACTCGATCCCGGATGGATCGAGATTATGGGCTCCCAATTCCACCCCTTTCAGGAGGCGATTGCATGCTCATGAATCGATTGATGACCACCGGTTTCTGCGTGCTCATGGCGGCGGCGCTGGGGCGCGCCCAGCTCAATGCGGACGGGGACGCCTCCGCCAACCCCAACGTGAGTTCCCATAACCTGTCGACGGCGGCGGCGGACGGCATCGCTCTCTTCGGGCAATCCATACCGCAACCGTACTGGGGCATCGGGGTCCACGGGGAAGGAGGTTACATCGGCGTGAGGGGCTTGGCCAACTTGAGCGGGACCGGCTCGCGCTATGCCGGTTACTTCGGCGCTTCCGGCGGCGCCACCAGCAATTACGGCATTTACTCCTACGCCACCGGGACCGGCGCCTATGCCGGCTACTTCATCGGCAACGTCTACATCTCCGGCACCCTCACCAATCCTTCCGACGCCCGCCTCAAGACCAATATCCAACCGCTGCAGGGCAATCTGCAGAAGCTCGCCGCGTTGCGTCCCAGCAGCTATAACTTCGACGCCATTCAAACCAAGGTCAAAGGCCTTCCGGACAAGAAGCAACTCGGTCTCCTCGCCGACGACGTGGCGGCCGTACTGCCCGAACTGGTGATAGACGTACCGATCCCTGAAGATCCCGCCGACGCGAAAAACCAGGCTCCGGGCGCTCCCGCCACATTCAAGAGCGTCAACTATACGGGAATGATTCCGGTGCTGGTTGGCGCCATCAAGGAACAGCAAGCCGAAATCGCCGCCCTCAAAGACGCCCTGGCCAAGCTCACCAAATAAAAGCGAACCCGGAACGGGAGAAAGGATGGAACCGATGAAAATACGCGTGACATCGCGCCAGGGCCTGTGGGCCTTGGGCTGGCTGGCCATGACCGCCGCCGGGGCGGCGCCCGCTTTCGCCATCGATATGAAAATCTCCTCGCCCATTTTCGGCCATGGCGTCATTTTCAAATCGAACGGGAACGTGCAACCGGAAGGCCGGATATTCACCAATGTCGCCTCTTGGGATTTCCCCGTGGAAGGGACGTTGGATATTCTCGATCCCTCGGGCAATGGGGTGGCATCCTTCGCCAATAACGACCTCTTCCTGAAAGGCAGCGCCTTGGCTTTCCAGGGCTCCTTTCCGGGAAGGTCCCAATTCAAGAAAGCGGATGGCACCCTGATGGCATCGGTGGACGATGCGGGCAACCTGTACATGCAAGGCGCGCTCGAAAACATTTCCCTATGCACAGCTCCCGTTACAGAGTTGACAAAATGGAATACGAGCACCGCGGTCCAGTCCAACGACAATTGCTACAACTACGGGAATAATCAGGCCACCTACACTTTCGCCCAACCGGGTCGCGCCTCGGGCGCCGAAGCGTCGGACTATACGGTGACCCTGGTTCGCGCGGCGGCCATGAACGACGGGTTGTCCTGGGTGGGCTGGAACTTTCCCGGCAACGCCTATACCTGCCCCAACTCCGGCACCCTGGTTTTCATGACGGTGGCCCCCCATGTCGATTACCATTGGTATCGGCTGGACAAGGCCAACGGGAAATGGACCCATAAGCCGGGAGACACCCCCGCCACCGACGTTGACGCCAGCGGCAATACCATCACCAATCCGCTAATCGCCAACCGTAATTACGGAGCCTTGAATTACACCGATAACGGCGGGTTCTATTGCACCTGTGGCGGAGATGCAAATGTCCGGTAAAAAACGTAAGGAGAAAACCATGAACATACGCATCCTGGGCGCCCTAGGATCGATCGTGATCGGCGTATCCGCCCCCTGGGCCCAGACGCCGTCCGAGGCCGGGGTGGAAGCGGCGAAGAACTGCATCCGGGTCGAGCTGATGATGTATTCCGGGCGACCCCGGCCCAGCTACCTCGTTTGCGAAGACGATAAGAAAGAGGACCTGGTATCGCGGCTCAAAAGCGCGATGGACAACACCCCTGCCGGCCCCCTGGAACCCTTGGAAAGCACGCCCGTATACCATGGCCTGCTGATCACCCAGCCCAAGGGCGAAACGCGCGTCCCCAAGCACGCTTTCGTGGGCAAAGGCAAGGTGAATAACCTGGATTCCAAATCCACTTTCCGCGCCGATTCCAACCGGGACCTGGAGAAATATCTCCTGGATCTGGGGGAAAGCAAAAACGACGTGTCCAGACCCGACCGGGAGGAGCCCCTCCGCCAGGTGGTGGGCGACGTCAAGACCCAGCTGGACAAAACCAAATAACCCGGCTTTCGCATTCGTTGCGGGTTTGCTTTCGTCTTGCCGGGATGGGAGTCTGTCCTTAGATTGCGACCAGGCCGGCTTCGCGCCGTCCGAAGAGCCTAGAAAGGGGGTTTCCATCCCGCCCCATGCTTTTCGCGTTTTAGTTGCCGCCCTCTTCTTGACGCCGATCCTTCCCCAAGGCGCCTCGCATGCCGCCGTGGATTCCCTGACGATTTCCCTTAATCTGTTTTCCGGAAGACCGCGGCCCCGCGCCGTCTTGTCGGAATCCTCGTTGGTTAATCCAGTGTTGGCTGCCCTGGAAGCCAGGTTGAGCAACCCGATGCCGTATAGCATGTTGCCCGCCATGCCTTCCACTCCGGGCTATACGGGCATGCTGCTGCATCGCAATCCCGCCGGCTCGCAATCGCCTACCTACCTGGTGCGGGCAGGTTGGATTTCCACCAAGGAAACGGAACCCTGTTACCGGGATTCGGGCAATGTCCTGGAACAGCTGGGAGTTTCCGCCGCCTTTACCCAGGACGATCTCGACGCGCCGGGTGGCCCCAAGCCCATGGTATACCTGGCCTGCATGGTTCCGGATTCCTTGCATCCCTACATAACCTGCGCCAGTACGGCATTGCGTTCCCCTTCGCCCCAAGCCTCTTTCGCGGACCCCGCATTCTTTCCGCTTCCCCGTTTCGATGCCGCGGGCCGGAAGAGAATGGCCCCCGGGGATCGGCCGCTTTTCCTGTTCGACCGGAAGAACCGGTAGCGATTAATCGAAAACATTACCATTTGCCGATTCGGCCGATTTCGAAATTTGGGCCCAATTCGAGCCCCGCATTCCGTTTCGCGGCCTTACTTTAAAAGGCCGATAGGTTTGGGGGAGATGATGCGGAAGCCTTTAATTCAGCGTGGCGCAGCGGTGCTTTTTTTCATTCCGATGCTCCTCTGCGCCCAGAATGCTACCGTCACCTTCACGACGGTCAAGCAGAAGATCGACGGGTTCGGCGGCAGCAGCGCATGGGAAGGGACGTTCAGCGACGCCTTGATGAGCGCCATTTACGGAAACGGCGCGAACCAACTCGGGCTTACCATCCTTCGCAATCGCATCGACCCCGCCGGGGGCTGGGCTTCCGACAAGTCCAATTCCGCCAAAGCGAAATCGTTGGGGGCCATGGTTTTCGCCACGCCGTGGTCGCCGCCCGAATCCTTGAAGACCAACAACAACACCGTCAAAGGTTATATCGATAGTTCCAAGTTCGCCGGCTTCGCGGCCTGGATGAAAAGCTACGTGGCCTATTGCGGCGCGGACAATATCGACATCATGTCCATCGAGAACGAGCCGGACTACGCCCAGCAAATCACCTATGAAGGCTGCGGCTGGAGCGCGTCCAACTTCATGAAGTTCGCCAAAGGCTACGCGCCCGAAATCGGAAAACCGATCATGTTGCCGGAATCCTTCAACTACAGCTTCTCCCTTTCCGACGTGACCCTAGACGATTCCGCAGCGGCCAAGAACGTGTCCTTCATCGGCGGCCATGCGTACGGATCCCAGCCCAAGTCCTATACCAAAGCCATCAATCTCGGGAAGCATGTCTGGATGACGGAATGGAATGCGACCGATTTTACCGCCAAAGGCATCATGGTCCTGGCCAAGCAAATCCTGGATTACATGTATAACGATTACAACGCCTACGTTTATTGGTGGATGACCGCGAGCGGCAACGGCATCATCTCCACCACGGGTACGCCCAACAAGTACGGCTGGGTGCTCGCTTCGTTTTCCAAATGGGTCCGTCCGGGTTACGTCCGCGTCGATGCGACCTACAATCCGAAGAGCGGGGTCTATGTCGTCGCCTTCAAGGGCGCTCAGAACGTCACCGTGGCCGTGAACAACTCGACCGCATCGGTCAGCCAGACCTTCGCCTATGCGGGCGCGACCGTAACCAGCGTGGAGAAGTACACGACTTCAAGCGACAAAAACATGACCGACGATGGGCCGATAACGGCGACGAACAATTCCTTTACGGCCACCCTCGATGCGCAAAGCATCAGCACCTTCGTGTCCGCCGGGACCGGTACGAGGATCGCCCCGAAAGCCGAGAGGTACCTTCTGGCTAATCCCCTGGGCGGGGACCGCGCGGGATATCTCCGCTACCTCATCAATGGACGGCAGAGCCCATTGCCCGTCCTATCGGGACGCGAAGGCCAGGCGTTCAATATGCTGGTTTCGCCGGTCCAGTCCGATGCCGGCAATGGCGCCGGGGCGAACGCGAAGCCGTCCAAGTAATCTGGCGGCCCGCGATCCGGGAATTCTGACTACTTTTTTTGCACCGATTGATTTCTAAAATCCGGTTTGCGGACGAGGTAGAATATGTGGTCTTTTCTCCGCCTTTGGCTCGTCTTGGTCGCGGCCGCGTTTTCTGCCCGCGCCGATTTCACATCATCCTCATGCCCTGGCGTCCAGTTGAGCGCGGACGATTTCGTGGCTACCGAGTTATTCAACAAGCAAGGCGCCGAACAAGCCGCGAGGGATTCCACCCTCTCCGAGCCGGTCCATATGGACGTGCGCGTGGTGAATGACGCGTCCGGGAAATATGATCACAGCGATATCGTCTTCGTACAGCGCACGGGAGACATGAAATGGTTCGACGGTGCCGCGAAGACCGTTACGCTGATGGGCCACATCGACGTCCATTCCGGGCCCGGTTCGCAAGGCGACAATGGCCTGATGGGCGTGGCCCTCGATCCCGCCTTCGAGACCGACCATTATCTCTACGCCTGGTACAGCCCCGTCGAAACCGTTTACCCCAATCTCCAGCCCGGCGGGCAGAACCGGCAATTGCGGCTCTCTCGTTTCACGGTGAAATCGGACCATACTTTGGACATGGCCAGCGAGAAGATCCTCATCAATATCCTCGGAAACCGGACCGATAATTGGAATAGCGGCGGCCCCATGCAATTCGACGCTTATGGGGATTTGTGGGTCGCGGTCGGAACCAACGGAACCGATGTGGATGCCGTCTCATGCGATGCGGGAGGCAACGTCCTCTCCCCCACCGATAGCGTGCAAAGCGCTGAATGGGGCGCTTCGAATACGCATAGCCTCCGCGGCGGCTTCTTCCGCATCCATCCGGATGATTCACCCAAGGGCTATTCCATACCGAAGGGCAACTTCGGCGAGTACTGGGCCGATCAATTCGAAAAGCAAGGCGATACCGCCTTGGCCGCGCAGTACCGGGACACTTCCAAGGTACTGCCCGAAGTGTACGTGAAAGGCGAGCGCAGCAATTTCTCGATCGCCGTGCATCCCACCAAGCGCTGGCTGGCATGGGGGTCCTCGAACGCCGGCAGTACTTTCGATGAATTCAACATCGCCAGCCATCCTATCTTCGGCGGATTCCCCTATTTCCATGGCGACAACATCGCCATTTGCAACCATGGGAAAATCGCAGACAAGCCGGTCAACACCTCGCCGCTGAATAGCGGGGTGAAAGATCTGCCCCCGGCCGTTCCCGGCGCCATCAACGGTTTAACCAATATCGCGATCGGTGGGCCCATCTATGTCTTCGATCCGTCCCTGAACAATGATTTCAAGTTTCCTCCCCACTTCGACGATACCTGGCTGATGGCGGGCTTCGACGGCGGCCTTTGGGGCGTCAGCGTGGATTCCTCGGGATCCGTCCCGCAAACGGAAGGCGCGCCAATCAAGTTGGATGGGGACGGGATTTTCAAGAACCTTCCCGTCCGCAATTTCATCCAAGGCATGTACGGAAAGGATGGCGCGCTTTACATCCTGAACTACGACGGCGCGCCTTATCAATCCGGCGTCAACCCCGGAGCCTTCCGGGTGACCTATAAGGGCGCCTGCCGCGTCCCCGTCGCCGCGAAACGGATGAGGCCCTCCCTCCCGAATATCCGAATCGATCCGATGGGTATCGCCATTACGGAATCCGGGTCCCACGTGGTCTCCCTCTATGACCTCGATGGGCGCCGCGTTTGGAGTGACCAAGGAATAGGGTCCCGGACCTACAGGTTCGGGGATATCCGCAGCCGCGGCGGAATGCGCGCCGGCATATATCTGGCCCAGGTCAGGACCCCCAACGGGGAATACTCCCGGCCCGTTTCCCTATTCTGAGGGCGTTTTCCGGAAGCACGGTTCGGGCAGTAGGGAGTCCAGTCCTCCATTAGACTATCTTTTCCTGGTCGATTCGGACCCCGCTTCCGGAGTAAAACATGCCGCGACCCAGCTCCATCCCGCTTTCCATATTCGCCATGATTTTACTCTCGTCGATCGCGGCCTCCGCCTAAATTCCTACGGACAGCCTCGGCGGGAAAACCGTGCACGTCTACCTCCCCAGCCCGGACATCGATTCCCTGCTGATCGAAAACCTGAACGTCCCGATGAAACTGGATGCCCAATATTGGTATTCCTACACCTTCACCAATGCCGGCTTGTACGACTATCAGGACGGATTCTATTTCTCCGATCCATACCACCTCCGGTTCTTTTCAAAATCCGGATTGGGCGTTACCGAGGCTCCGCGCTTCCTCGTTGGTGATTTCGCGGGGACGAAGGAAATCTGGATCATGGTGGATCCGGCCGGTCCCGCCAATGCCAAGCCCATCATCATGAACTCGGCTCCCAAGATGGTGAACATCCTGAATCCTTGGCCGGCAACCGCCCCGAAACTTGTCTCCGGGATCAAGACGCGGGCCATGACCACGGTGTCCGGCCATTGCGGCTGGTTCTCGGCTATGCTTTTGGATACGACCATGATCAAGGGCCATTTCGCCGAGGTCAGCGACGGCGGGACCTATGGCAAAAGCGGATTCAACGGCGCCGAAGACTTCGATTTCACCGCCTTGTTCGCCCAGTACGGGCCGACCCTCTGGCTGAATACCGATGCCAACTCGTGGAGCGGGACCTTCCCCAACGTGGAGGGAACCTGCCAATACATGCTGGCCATGACCGTGCGCGATTTCAGCCAGGCCCATCCGGATTTCGACTTCGGCGTCCTTCCTGGCAACCATTTCGTGAAAGGCGTGGTGGAAGGGGTCATCGGCCCCGATCCGGGGCGCAAGCCCGTGCTCAATCCCGCGAATGCCACCCTGGATCCGGCGATTTCCTTCAGCCGCTTCGACGAGTGGTGGGCCACCGATTCAACGCGTCCCGACCCGTATAAGAACTACGAAAGCTGCTACGAGTTGCCCATGAGCAAGAGCAGCGACGGCCAGTGGGAATACGACAGCTATCGCGACAGTCCGGACCGTGGCTTCTGGCCGGTGGAAGGGGCGGGATTGAACCGCTTCAGTGAGACCATGGCTTCGTGCTACGAGAAGCCCCCGCCCGATACCACGATGTGGGTCACCGGAGGCCCGCAGCGCAACGGCAATTTCTGCGCCGAATCCCACGCGACATTTATCTACGAGCCGGGACAGCGATTCGCGTTCCGCGGGGACGATGATATTTGGGTGTTCATAGACGGCAAGCTGGTGATCGATCTCGGAGGCGTACATGGTCCCGCATCCGACTCCGTCGATTTGGACAAGCTGGGCCTCTCCGCCAACAAGACCTATAAGTGGGACTTCTTCTATTGCGACCGGCAGCCCTGCGGGTCTTCCCTGCGTATCAAGACTTCCATCTACTTCAAGCAATTGCTCGCGCTATACGGGGTCCAAAAAACCGGACCCGCGCCCGGGCCTTTCAGCATGGAAATTTGGAAACGCGTCGGAAACGGTTCCTGCGCTTCCGCCGGCACGCAGGCGGACAGCATCAAGGCAGCCAATCTCACCTACCAGTTGCTGGACGCCGCCGGCAAGTTGGTCAAGGAACTGGTTAACGGCAATACCTATTACGGCGGAATCACCATCGCCGAACCGGTAATCACGTTGGACACCGCCAAGTTGACTCCGGATAGCAACCTGGCGCCCGGCGCCGCTTATCACGTGGTTGCGTTCGAGGCCGCGAATCCCACGCTCAAGGTGGACGTTTCTTTTCGGGTTCAAGCCACCGCATCGGACCTAATGCGGGCGCGAATTCCGGCGGGAGAATCCCGGATGAAGGTCCGGTATCGAAACGTCCTGGGCCGGCGAGTTCCCACCCTCCCCGCCCGGACCCATTCGCCCCTTCTCCCGCAAAAAGATCCGGTTCGATGATGATGCGGAAATGGGTCTTAGACGCCAATCTCTTTGGCTAAATCCTTTTCGATGCGGCTCACGCGTTCGATTTGGCCCTTGGCCGGGAAGCGTTCGTAGAAGCCTTCGGATTTGAATGCCTTCTTCATTTCGATCCAAGGGGCCAGGCGTTCGGCCCAGCGCTTCACGCGGCCTACCGTCGGCTCGCTGTCCTTCTCCGATAAATCGGCGCAGACGCGGATCAGGGCCTTGATGGTAACCGGCTTGGTGACCATGTAGGCGGAATTTCCCCAGGCATCGCCCCACACCTGGGCCGACGCCTTCAGGAAATCACGCAGTTGCTCGTAATAGCGCTCCGCCTGATGGGTGGGCGAAAGATCTTCCTTGGGATCCCATTCCGATTTCACCCAGCGGTTGATCTCGTTGAAAAGCTCGGCCTGCAGGATCCATTTTTCCGCTTTGCTCTTGCCGCCCAGGCGGTTGATGCGGTATTGCAGCGGGCTGTCATCGCGGCCGTAAAGGTTTTCCACCACGCGGGCCGAGCAACGCTTGTCCGGCGAGGCGAAAGAGACGCGCTCGTACAAGTCCACCAGATGGCTCTTGTTGATGCGGGTGGGCGTGGAATTTATGATGACGAACATCTCGGTGGCGAAATCCTCGCTCCGCCCGTCGAAAATGATGCAAGGCACGTTGATGGAAGAGGCTTCGTCCGGACGTTCGCGGAAGAAGAAGTGCAAGGCCGCCAGGCGATGTTGGCCGTCGATGATGAGATACTTGGTGTCGGGGTCGGAAAGATGCCCAACGCCCTCGTCCCCCTGCATTCCCTTGAACCGCAGTTTTTCGGCGGTGAAGAGCAGGACGGTGCCGGGGATGGGAGGCTGGGTGCTGGCGGTTTCGTAGAAATTGCGGATGGCGCGGATTTTGTCCCGGGCCATGGCGCGCTGGAAGGCCTTATCCGATTTCTCGATACGGCCGATGAACTTGGCGATATCGTCCCCTTCCGGCGCGGGCTCGGCGGCGATGGGAGTACCCTCGTCGTAGAAGCGGCTACTGAAACGCACCTTCTCCAGTAAGGCCTTCGCCGGGTAGGCGGCGAAGTAGAAGATTGCGTCTTTCTGTCGGACTTGGGTAGCCAGCATAGCGTCGACCTGCCTTTATCGGGGGTATTCCCGCACAACCGATACGGCGCAAAAGATACCCATAAGGCCCGATTCTGTATACGGAAATACGCCTTGAAAGCGGGAATTAGTGGATCCGACCGGACCGGGAAGGGGGGTATCATGCGCGAAACCCCCCTTTTGGGGACGTCTGGACGGGGCCGGAACCCCGGCCGTCTCCGCGGGCGAACAACCAATATTCCGGTCCCCGTAACCGGGCTGGAACCCATCGGATCTTCGGCCCGGAGGGATCCGGACCGGCCCAGGTTCCCGCTAGGGGAGCTTCAAGAGGGTGCCATGCAGGGTACCCTGGGCTCCGGTTATAGAGCTACCCTGGGCTCCGGTCCGGGAGGTTCCCCGGGCGATTTGGGAGCCGCTCGGCTTCCCTTGGAAGGCCTCCCAACGATACCGGAATACACCGGTCCCCAGGGTAGCCGGCAGGGCAAGGGAGCGCGTGGCGCCGCTCGTGCGGATCTCCGCCAAGGCCCGGCCGTCCGTCCCGAACACGGTCAGCCGCCCGGCGCCGTTCCCGCCCAAGGCCGTCAGATCCAGCCGGGAACCGGATCCCGCCACCAGGGACGGGCCGCGGCCCGATGCCGCCAGGATCCGGGCTTTGCCCGCGAGACCGGTCGGTAGGGGTTTCTCCACGCCATACAACCCCACGTCGATGAATTGCGGGCCTTGATCGTTATGGCAATGGACCGCCAAGGTGTTCTTGCCGACCAGAACGGCGCTGGCCACGGCCGCGGAGAGCGCGTTATCATACGCGCCATTCCATTGCGTCGCTTGCAAGACCTGGGTTCCGTTCACGAACGCTTCCATGCCGTCGTCGTGCAGAAAGCTCAGGTCGTATTGGGAGGATTTGGCCGTAACCTGGAAGGTCGTGCGCAGCCAGATATCCGGATCCGACCAGGGAGTACCGACGGTAAAGTCCGTGGTGGTTCCGAACAGGGCTTTGCCCGTAGTCCAAGCGGATGCATCGAAGTCGGAGTTGGCCCAATCGGCGCCGGGATCGGCGGTGGTATAACTCCAATCCGCGGGCGCCGCCGTGCTCGCATCCCCGACGAGAGTCACGGCCTCGAAATCGGCCAATACGGCGAGGCCGGCATCGATGTAACCGGGCCCGTCGGTATTAGTGCACATGATGGCGAGGACGTTCCTTCCCGGCTTCAAGGCGGCCTTGAAATCATCGCTCAGGGTCGGCTCCTCGTAATCGATGATGAAGGAGGCCTCCTGGAACACCGGCTTGCCATTGAGGAAGATCTGGACGTCCTCATCGTGGTATAGGGAGAGCACCAGGGAGTTGACCGACACGTCCGGGAGCGTGAAGGAGGCGCGCAGCCAGATCTGGCCGGTAGACCAGTCGGTGTTGATGTGGGCGTTTTCCGGGGTGCCGCTGCCGAATCCGCCCGTGCCGGACTGCCAGGCATCGTCGACGAAATCGGTATCGGCCCAGGTGGCTCCGGGATCATCGGTGGTGTAATGCCAGGTGGAGGGTGATGCGACGCGGGCATCCGAGATCAGCGGGAAGCGGATGGTTTTCTGATCGGCGAAACCGATCCCGACTCCCAGTAAAAGGGCAAAGCATAAAGAACGATGGACCATGATTCCTCTTGGTAGTGAAGTGGCGCGTAAACCGGGACCCGGAGTCCGCCGGAACGATTCCTTCCGAATTGTAGAAGGACTGCGTCTTTGGCGGATATAAAAAATTGCTCCGAGGTTCGTTTAATTTGTCCTCTGCGTATTAAAGCGCGTTTCAAAATTCGCGCGCCTTTAATGTTTTCGAAAGGCTTTACCTGCCCGGGAACGGCCTCTCGGAAAGCCAAAAAAAGCCGGAAAAGCTACCTTTCCACCCCACGGGCGCGCGGGTTTCCGTGCCCTTATCAGGGTGTCTTCCACCCGCCTACAGGAGCGCCATGGATCCCCGGCAATATCCCGATCAATGGGGCCGTTTCGGCCAATTTGGCGGAAAATACGCCCCCGAGATCCTCATGCCCGCCTTGGAGGAGCTCGAAACTCATTACCTGAAACTGATAGATGATCCGGGGTTCCAGGCCGAGCTTACCGGCTATCTGGCCGATTTCGTGGGCCGCCCTTCCCCCTTGTACTTCGCGGAGCGCATGACCCGCCAATGCGCTGGGTCGTCTTCGACCCACGGGGCCAAGATTTATTTGAAGCGCGAGGACCTGAACCATACCGGCGCGCATAAGATCAACAATTCCCTGGGCCAGGTGCTGGTGGCCCGGCGCATGGGTAAGAAGCGCATCATCGCCGAGACGGGAGCCGGACAGCATGGCGTGGCCACGGCCAGCGCGGCGGCCAAGTTCGAGATGGAATGCGTGATCTACATGGGCCGCGTGGACATGGAGCGTCAGGCGCCCAATGTCCAGCGCATGGAGATGCTGGGGGCCAAGGTGGTGCCCGTGGAATCGGGGAGCCGAACGCTCAAGGACGCGATCAACGAGGCCATCCGCGATTGGGTGACGAATATCCAAGGCACGCATTACGTATTCGGATCGGCCTTGGGGCCGCATCCCTATCCCCGCATCGTGCGGGATTTCCAGAAGATCATCGGCATCGAAGCCGAAGCCCAGATGCGCGCCAAGGAAGGGCGCTTGCCGGACGTCCTGGTGGCCTGCGTGGGCGGCGGAAGCAATGCCATCGGATTGTTCTGGAACTTCCTGGACAAGCCCTCGGTGCGGATGGTCGGGGTGGAGGCCGGGGGCGAAGGCATCGCCTCGGGCAAGCATGCCGCGCGCTTCCAGGGCGGGACCCTGGGAGTGCTCCACGGAGCCAAGAGCTATCTGCTGCAGACCCCGCAGGGGCAGATCGCGGAGACCCATTCCATCTCGGCAGGGCTGGATTACGCCAACGTGGGACCGGAGCATGCCATGTACCGCGACCAGGGCCGCATCGAATTCACCTATGCGACCGATGCCGAAGCCTTATACGGCTTCCATGAATTATGCCGCTTGGAAGGCATCATCCCGGCTTTGGAAAGCGCCCATGCCATCGCGCATGCCATGCGCCTGGCGCCGACCCTTCCCAAGGACAAGCTGATGATCGTGAACCTGTCGGGCCGGGGGGACAAGGATTTGGCCACGGTGATGGCGGCCTCGGACGCGGCCACGCAAGCCATGGAAAAGAACGGGAAGGGGCGCACGTGACTAGCGTGAACCGCATCGATGCCGCCTTCGCGCGCCTGAAGGAAAAGAAGCAGAAGGCCTTCATCCCCTATCTCGTCGCGGGCGTGCCCGGGCGCAAAGAGACGGTGGAGATGGTGCTGGAACTGGAGAAGCTGGGCGCCGACATGGTCGAGTTCGGCTACCCCTTTTCCGATCCCATGGCCGACGGGGTGGTGAACCAGGCCGCCGCCAACAAGGCGCTGGAGCTGGGCGTGGACGCGGAAGCCTATTTCGGCATGGTGGCGGACATCCGCGCCCAATCGCAAATCCCGCTCATCGTGTTCTCGTACCTGAATCCCATCTACAAGTACGGCCTAGAGGCCTTCGCCGTGCGCGCCAAGACCGCCGGGATGGACGGCTTGCTCTTGGTGGACATGCCCGTGGAAGAAGCGGAAGGGATCCGGGAGGTCTGCGCCCGCGAAGGCCTGGCTTTGATCTTCCTCGCCGCCCCGACGACCACGCCCGCGCGGCTGGCCAAGATCCTGCAAAGCGGTTCGGGCTTCCTGTACTACATCTCCCGCACCGGCATCACCGGGGAGCGCGATTCCTTCCAGCAGGATTTCGAGGCCAAGTTGGGCGCCATCAAGGCCGGCAGCAAGCTGCCCGTGGTGGTGGGCTTCGGTATTTCCAAGCCCGAGCACGTGCGCACGGTCTGCCGCCTCGCCGACGGGGTGGCGGTAGGCAGCGCCCTGGTACGCCGCACCCTGGAGGATAAGCCATTTCCAGCCCTGCTGGCCGATCTGAAAGCCTTCGCGGCCCCTCTCATCTCCCCTACCAAAGAATCATGGACCTGAGCGACTGGCGCCAGCGCATCGACGCGCTCAACTTGCAACTGCTGGAGTTGCTGAACGAGCGCGCCCAATGCGCGCAAGCCATCGCCGAGATCAAGAAGAAGAAGATGTTGCCTGTGCTGGACGAAGAACGCGAGCGCCAGGTGCTCGAATCGGTAGTGACCAGGAATCAAGGTCCTTTGCCGGACGATTCGGTGCGACGCATCTTCGAATGCATCATGGCCGAGCATCGGCGCCTGGAAGAATCCCACTGATGGAAGGCCGGCCCCAACGCATGGCGGTGGTGGGCCTGGGGCTCCTGGGCGCATCCCTGGCCGAGGCCGCGCGCAAGCGCTGGCCCGGATTGCATGTGTCCGGAGTCTCCTCCCTCGTCACCCTGGAAAAGGCCCAGGCCGCCGGACTCATCGAAGCCGGCTTTCCCTACGAGGACATTGATACGGCCGCGGCGGATGCGGATCTCCTCGTTCTATGCACGCCCATCGATCAGATCGCGGCTTCCCTTGAGGGTTGGGCCAAACGGCCGGCGCCGTTCAAGCCCGGGACCATCGTCACCGACGTGGGCAGCACCAAGGCCGGCCTGTGCGCCTTGGGTCGCGCGGCCTTCCCTGCCGATGGTTCGCGTGGCGCGGTATTCGTGGGTTCGCATCCCATGGCGGGCAGCGAAAAGACCGGCATCGAGGCCCGCGATCCCCTGTTGTTCCAGAACGCTTCCTGGGTCATCTGCCCCGAAAGCGACGGCCTCCCGCCCGAACCGGCGCGCCGCATCGGGGAAGCGGCCGATCGCCTGCAAGCCTTCGCGCAAGGGCTGGGCGCGCGCGTCACGCGCATGCCGGCCGAACTGCACGACCGCGTAGCCGCCCACGTTTCGCACTTGCCGCAATTGCTCAGCACCGCTCTGGCATCCTACGTCGGGGGGCGCAGGGACGTGGTCGAGAACTGCCTGCAAATCGCCGGCGGCGGCTTCCGCGACATGACGCGTTTGGCGGCCTCGCAGTTCCACGTGTGGGAACCGATCTTGCGGACCAACCGCGAAGCGGTGGCCGAAGCTTTCCAAGGCTTCCGCCGGCATCTGGACGGCCTGGAGGCCGCCCTCGATGGCGATCGGGGCGCGGGATACTTCCGCGAAGCCAACCAACTGCGGGCGCAACTGTCGACAGCCAAGAAAGGCTTCGCCTTGCCCCTCTCGGAAATCCTGGTCGATCTCGAGGATAAGCCCGGCGAACTGGTCCGGGCCTTCGCTCCGTTGGCGGAAGCCGGCGTGAACGTTTTGGACACGGAGATCCTCAAGGTGCGCGAAGGCGAGGGCGGGGTTCTGATGATGGGCTTCCCGGGGGCCCCGGCGGCGACGGCGGCGATAGCCGCCTTGCGGGCGGCCGGGTTCAAGGCGCGCACGAGGTAACATGGGCGTGACGGTAACGTCGGAGGAAATGGCATTGGAGATTAAGCGGAGCAAACGCCTCAAGGGGCAGCCGTCCCTGCAAGGGGACGGCCTCACCGGCTACCAGGCCTTATTGATGGGGGCAATGGCCGAGGGCCCCACGCGCCTGGAGAACTTGCCGGATTCCCCCTGGTTCCGCGACATCTTGCAAGATTTCGTGCGTATGGGCTATGCCCAGCAGGCCCTGGACGGGCATTGGATCATCCACGGCGGCAGCGCGCCGGTTTCCGGGGAGGAGCCGCTGCGCGTACGCCACGAGGCCGAACTGCTGACCCTGGCGGGTTTCCTGGCCGCCAAAGGCTGCCGCCGGCCGCTGGCGATCGATCCCGCCTGCGTGGCCGGGGAAGCCTTGGAACTGTTGGGCCGCATCCTCAAGCTCGAGGCCCCGGGCACCATAGTGCCGGCCCACGAGGTGGGCTTGGCCCCCGCGCCGGCCCCAGGGGCCGATGCGGACGGATCCGCTTCGGATCCGGACGGATCCGAAGCGGATCCGTTCGCAGAAGAGAATGCGCGTATCGCCGAAGCCGGTTCGGAAAGTCCATCCATGGCCGCGTTACGCCGCCTTGAGGAAGAAGAGGCCGGAGAAGCGCCGGAAACCGCGGACCCTGAGGCGGCGGAAGTTGCCGCGCAGGCAAGCCCTCTTTCGGAGGTCAGCATCGCTTCGGAGGCGAAACCGCCCTTAGAGGCTTTGCTGTTGCAAGCACCCATCGGGCTCACGCCCAAGGTCGCCTCGCTATTGCATCCTTCCGGGGCGGCGACGGCGACTTGCAAGCCCGCCGATTTCGGCTGGGATGAATTCCAGGCCAAGCTGGCCTTGCTCTCCTACCATCTGGCCGCGGGCCAGGCGCTGGACCTGGCCCTTTCCAAGCCCGGGCCGGATTGGCTGGAAACCCTGGCGGTCCAATTCGGCGGGCCGATCAAGACGGAGAAGAACGAGGCGCCCGAAGGCGACGAACTGGCGCGCCGCATCGCCCGCCAGATGCGCGCCGCGGGCAAGACCGAGCCGCAGGCCCGCATCCGCCTAAGCGCGGGGGCCAAGCTCAAACCGATCACCTACTCCGTACCTGCCGACATCGCCTTGGCATCGGCCTATTGCCTGGCCGCCACCCTCATCAAAGGTTCGGACGTCACCCTCGAGAACGTACCCTTGAACCCGTCCCGGGCCGGCTTCATCGCCGCCCTGCGGCGCATGGGGGCGGACATCGAAGTCATCAGCCGCCGGGAGCGGAACGGCGAAGGGTTGGGCCTCTTGCGCGTGCGTTCGGCGGATCTGTTCGGCAAGCGTTTCGCGGCCGAGAACCACGCGGGCATGCGGGACGAGATTTTCCTGCTCATGGTGGCGGCCGCCTTCGCCGAAGGCGAGACCGTGGTGCGCGATATCGCCTTCCTGCGCAAGCATGATCGCGATCCGCTCAAAGGCTTCTCGGCCGCCCTGAAGGCGGCGGGAGTGGAAATCGGCGAGATCGAGGACGGCGTGGTAATCCGCGGCCGATCCGATTACGACGGGAGCGCCTACGATTGCATGGGCCATCCCGGCCTGGCCCTGGCGGCCCTGGTGATGGGCCTCAAGTCCCATGGGGCCTCCACCCTGCGCAATGCGGAGTGCTTGGACGGCCGTTACCCGGGCCTGCTCGGGCAAATGGCTGGCTTGGCCGTGGCCGATAAGATGCAAGATAAGACGCAGGATAAGGCGCAAGAAAAAACGCCGGAGAAGCCGGGGACGGAAAAGGGGACGGATAAAGCCGCGGATAGGCAGGGGGGGAAGGCATGAGCCCGCGCAAGCCGGCAATCGTACCGGCGGCCCCGGAGCGCGATCCCGGGCCCATCGCCCAGCACGATACCCACATCACCTACCCGAAGAAGGAGATACGCAGCATCGGCGCGGTTGCCTTCTCGGGGAACATGGCCCCCGCCCTGGATCTGCTGGCGCGTTGGGCCGAAGAGAATCCCTCCATCCAGATCTTCACGAACGAGTACCTGAAGCCATTCGCCCGGCAAACCATCAAGGCCAAGCCGGATGCCTTCCTGCGCACCAAGGTGGATATGATCCTTTCCTTGGGCGGCGACGGCACTTTCCTTTCCGCGGCGCGGTTGGTCCACGGCGCCTCCACCCCCATCCTGGGCGTCAACCTGGGACGCGTGGGATTCCTCGCCGACGTCGCCCTCGACAACCTGCACCGCATCCTGGACGAGATCCTGCGCCGCGAGTACAGCTTCCGCCAGCGCATGCTTGTCGAGGTCGAGGTCTTCAAGGGCAACAAATGCCTGCTGCGGGACATCGCCATGAACGACGTGGCCTTCACCGGGCAAATGGGCCACCAGATGGTGGATCTGCGCGTTACCGCGCAAGGCCGCTTCCTGACCGATTATTGGGTGGACGGTTTGCTCGTCTCCACGCCCACGGGCTCGACCGCGTATTCTCTCTCGGCCGGAGGGCCCATCATCCATCCTTCCGCCGACTCCATTTTGCTAACGCCGATGAACCCGACTTCGCTTTCCGTACGGCCGCTCATCCTGCCGGACTACATGCAGATCAGCGTGCGCAGCAATCTGGGCCGCGGCGAGGAAGTGAACATGTTCGTGGACGGCCGCAACCAATTCAAGCTGCGCCCCGAGCACACCGCGCTCATCCGTAAGCATAAGGAAGGCGTGCTCTTGGTCCGCCCCAAGGGATCGTCCTACTTCGAATCCCTCCGCTCCAAGCTGGGCTGGACGGGCTCGCGCCACGCGCGCGACGGCGCGGTAACGCCATGAATCGCATCCCGGAGGGCAGCCTATGCTGCGCGAACTGAAGATCCGCAACCTGGCCATCATCGAAGCCGCCGACCTGCAATGGGCGTCGGGCTTCACCGCCGTCACCGGCGAAACCGGCGCGGGCAAATCCATCCTGCTCAACGCCCTCAAGTTCATCCTGGGGGCGAAGGTCAAGGCCGATCTCATCCGCCAATCGGCGGATAAGCTGAAAGTGGAGGCCGTATTCGGCGTGCCGCCGTCCAAGGCCCTGCGCAAGGCCCTGGAGAAGCTGGAGATTGATCCCGAAGGCGACGAACTGGTGCTGGAGCGCGAACTATCCCAAGCCGGCAAGAACCGCTGCCGCGTGAACGGCACCGTGGTGACCCAGGCTGCGTTGGAGGAAATCGGCTCCCACCTGGTCGACTTGCACGGACAGCACCATCAGCAATCCCTGCTCGACCCCGCCACCCACCTGGAATTCCTCGATGGCTACGCCAAGCTGGAAAACCAGGCGGAGGCCTATCATTCCGCTTGGCGCGCCTGGCGGGCCGCGGGAGAGGATTTGCGCGAGGCCGAAGAGAACGCCAAGCGCGTACGCGAGCAATTCGACTTCCTCAAGTTCCAGGCCAAGGAATTGGAGAAGGTTCCGTTGGCCCCGGGCGAAGAAGAACGCATCGAATCCGAACTCAAGATGCAAAGCTCGCTGGAAAAGGTCGGCTCGGGCATCGCGGCTTCGCTTTCCGTGCTCGACGGCGAAGACGGCGACATGCTGGGGGCGCTGGCGCGCCTGCAACGCGAGTTGCAATCCCTGGGCAAGGCCCTATCCCCAAGTCCCTTCGACGCCCACCTCAACGCCTTGGACGCGGCCCGCGCCTCCCTGTCCGATCTGCGCTCGGCCCTACGCGCTTTCCGCCTGCCGCAATCGGCCGATGCCGCCAAGCTCGACGAGCTCAACGCCAAGCTGGCCCTGATCCAGAAGCTGAAGGCGAAATACCATACCGATCTGGCCGGGTTGATCGAACTGCGCGACCGCCGCCGCGCCGAATTGGACGCCTTCGAGAACGCGGAGGCCGATATCGGCGATCTCAAGTCCAATCTGGACGCCGCTTTCGCCCGCGCGGCGGAACTGGCCCAGGGCCTGTCGGCCAAGCGCCGGGAGGCCAGCCGCGGCTTCGACAAGCAGGTGAACGAAAAGCTCCAGGGCCTGGGGATGGAAGGCGCTCGCTTCGAAACGCGCATCGCGCCTGCTCCGGTTTCCGGAGCGCCCGCCCCGGCTTCCGGAGCACCCGCTCCGGAAACGGTCCTCACGGCGACGGGGGCCGATCAAATCGAATTCTTCCTGGCGGCCAATCCCGGCGAGCCCGCCAAGCCCTTGCGCCAAATCGCTTCGGGAGGCGAGATTTCCCGCGTCATGCTGGCCATCAAGGCCGCGCTGGCCCAGAGCGATCCGCGGCCCCTGCTCGTCTTCGACGAGCTAGACACCGGTATCGGCGGAGTTACCGCCAACCGCGTGGGCGAAGCCCTCAAGGAGCTGGCGGGGCATCATCAGCTCATCGTCATCACCCATCTGCATCAAGTGGCGGCCCAGGCCGCGCAACAGCAACGCGTGGTGAAGGAACTGGAAGGCGGCCGTACCGTTACCAAGGTCCTTCCGCTCTCCCCCAAGGAACGCGTACAAGAATTGGCGCGCATGATGGGCGACGAAAGCTCCCAAGCGACCCTGAAACACGCCCGCGAAATCCTGGCGCAGACCTGAGCCGCACGGGATCCTATCGTCCGCCGGCGGATACCGTTTGCGGCCGCTGCGCCGCCGCCTCCTGGCGGTAATCGGGCAAGGCCGCATAGGCCTCGCGCAAGGCGGCATACCCCAGCTTGGGCACGCGTTCCCGCGTCAATACCCCCTTGGTGTTGTATTCCGGCACGGGATTATGCGGGAACCAGGGGCAATAGAAATCGGCGAAGCACCAGGGAGATACCCCGGCCACCCAAGGACGCGCCCAGGCCGCCGCCACGTGCTCGCGTAGCAAAGACGCTTGATAGGCTTCCGAATAGGTCCGGGGAAAGAAGACCCGATCCCCCTTGCGCGTCCCGTCCGAGTCCGTCCGGCCCAGGGCGGCTTCGGCCCCGAATTCGGAGAGCAGCACCGGCTTGCCCGGGTAACGCCCATGATACCTATCCAGGTGCGCTGCCGCGCCCGAGGCGGCCCCGAAATACCATCCGTAATACATATTGAGCGAAGCCACGTCCAGGAAACGCGCCGTGGCTCTGCGGGCATCCAGCCAAGGCAGATAGTAGGTCATCTCGGCCATGGTCACGGGGCGCCCGGGATCGAAGGCGAGCGCCGCCTCCCGCAGCCAGGCGTACGCCTTTCCGGCGGAGGCGTTGAGGCTATAGCTCTCGTTCCCGATGGACCACAGGATCACCGCCGGATTGGCCCCGTCCCTCTCGATCAGCTCCAGCAGGCTCCGTTGCGCGTCCAGCAGCAGATCGCGACGATGCAATTGCTTGAGTCCGAAACTGCCGAAGGGGAATCCCGCCAGGCCTTGGAAATCCACCAGCCATTGGGACCACCCTTGCCCCACGTGGAAGAACGGGATCTCCTCCTCCAGCATAAGGCCCAGATCGCGGGCCATGCGGGGTTCCCTGGGATCGTGGGGATAGTGGGCCAGGCGGATGTAATTGGCGTGCAGACCCTTTACCAGAGCGAGATCGCGCCGGAGAATGGAATCGTCCTGGGTCTGGCCCAGTTGTGGATCATCTTCCATTTTGGAAATGCCCTTCAGGAAAAGGGCGCGGCCGTTGAGGCGGAGCGCGGGGCCGTCCGCCTCGATGAAACGATACCCGGTCCGGATCCAGACCGTTTCCTTGCCGCCCGGGCCCTGCAAGGTGGCCCGCAAGGTGTACAGCCCGGGATGCCCGGGCGCCCATTCCGAGGGAACCCCGATGGCCAGGCGCGCGCGCGCCACGGCGAAATCCCTCGCCGGCAAAGGCCATGACTTCGTCGCGACGGACCTTCCGGAAGGATCGGCCAGGGACAGGGACAAGGAGCAGGCCGCCGACCCGGAACCATGGGCCAGGAACTCGACCGAGAATCCCGGCGGATTCTTTACGGGCAGAACGCGCGCATTCGCCAGATAAGTTTGCGGTAAGGCCTCCAAGTATACGCTGCGATAGATCCCGCCATAGACGCCCCACACCGGATTGTGCCTGGGCCGGACCCGCGGCGGCAAAGAGGCGTAGGTAAGGCGATTGTCGGCGCGCACCACCAGGATGTTTTCCCCTTCGCGCTTAAGCAAGGGTCCGACGTCGAAGAAGAAGGGCGTGTATCCGCCTTCGCGATCACCCAAAGGCTCCCCGTTCAGCCAAACGCTGCAACGCAAAAGCACGCCTTGGAAGCACAAGCGGATGCGCCCGGCGGGGGCGAGATCGGCCCCGAAGCGGCGGGCGAACCAGGCCACCCCTTGATGGCCGCGATGCCGGCCGGCAGGCGCATTGTAGGTGGAAGGCACGGCGATGGTTTCGCCCAGGCTGTCGGGCCAACCGGCCTGCCATCCCCGGTCCCGTCCCGCATCTTCCGGATCGAAACGCAGGCTCCAGGAGCCGTCCAGGGATTGCCGGGGATGATCCGTGGAATCGGTCCCGGAAGGATAGGGCAAGCCGTTCTCGATCAGGAAGGGCAGGCCTTCCAGGCAGCGTACCTGGAAGTCCACGCCATGAGCCCCGCACCCTGCGGGCAACTCCCGCTCCAGCCCGGGGGCGGGATCGCGGGACAGGGCCCACCCGAAGGCCGCCAGCGCGATCGCGAAAACGGCCGAGGCGCCCGCCAGGAGCGACACGCGACGGGCCATTCCCATGCGCCTATGAATATGCGCCCGGGGCGCGTACGGGGGATTGTCGGCCATCGGTCGCGCCCAGTATAGACAAGCCGCGCCCGGCGGGCAAGCGCGAAAGGCGGCCGCGCCGGGTATGTAACAGGCAAGATACCGTTCGAGAACAGGAACGAAAAACGCGGACCGTATTCTCTACATGTGCCGACCAACCGCCCGCCCCTACAAGCCCGGCGTGGAGACCCTTAAGGGGTACCGAGATGCCCGAGCGCATACTTTACGGAGTGCAGGGAGAGGGCCGCGGCCACGCGTCCCGCAGCCTGCAAATCATCCAATGGCTCAGGGCCCGCGGCCACCGCGTGAAGGTTCTGACCGGCGGCGACGCCCTACAGGTCCTGTGCGGGCAGGGCCTCGATCTCCAGGAAGTGCCCCTGCTACGGTACCGCTTCCGTCCCGACGGCGCCCTTGATCCCTGGCGTACGTTGCGGGAAAACCTCGGCGCGGCCCTGGGGCTGTTCTGCGGTAAAGGCATCCGCTATGGCCGCGTCTTCGGCATCGTTCGCGAATTCCGCCCCAACCTCGTCATCTCCGATTTCGAGCCCTACCTTTCACGCCTGGCCCCGCGCCTGCGCATTCCGCTCCTGGCCATCGATCACCAGCATTTCCTCACCGAAAGCGTGCTGCCCTCCCCGGCCGGCTGGCATAAAGCCATCGCGCTCAAACTCTACCAAATCGGCACCCGCCTGCTCGCGGGCCGCCCCGATCGCATCATCACCAGCTCCTTTTGGCACTTCCCGCGCAAGCAGGCCAGCCGCGCCATCTTCGTCGGGCCCTTCATCCCGGGCAAGCTCAAGCGCCTGCGCGACGCCGGCGACGACGGCTCGGTCACCGTCTACCTCAAACAGCCCGCCTATCTGGAGGCGCTGCTGCCCGCCTTCGCGGCGCGCCCGGAAACGCGCTTCCGCGTCTTCTCCCATTGGCCTTCCCCCGCGCCCGCCGGGATCCCCGCCAACCTGGAACTCCTGGGCATCGATCGCGACGCTTTCCTGTCGCAACTGGCCCGCGGCTCGGCCCTGCTCACCACCGCCGGCAACCAGGTCATCGGCGAAGCCATCTACCTGCGCAAACCCGTACTCGCCTTTCCCGAGCCCGAGGTGCTCGAGCAAGAGCTCAATGCCGCCGCCCTGCGCCTGAGCGGCTACGGCGATGCCTTGCCCCTGGAAGAATTCTCCCCGCAGCGCTGGGACGCCTTCGTCGCCCGCCTTCCCGGCTTCCGCGCGCGCCTGCAAGCGGGGATGCGCGACCGCAGCGGCTACGATGGCCGGCGCGCCGCCTTACGCGCCCTGCGCGGCTTCCTGCGCGAAGTTTCCCAGGCCGCCCACCGAGGCGGAAAGAGCCGCACGCGCCTCTCCTACGCCTCCTGAGCGGTCCTCCCCGAGGCCCATCGCCCCCGCCAAGGGGAATTCCTATACTTACCCCATGGCAGAGATCCCCGCCGGCACGGCCGCCTCGGCCGGAACGGACGTAGAGCAGGCCAGCCTGGAGCCCAAGCGCAAGGCGGGCCGCGCGTGGGTCCTCACCAAGATGGGCACCTTCGCCGCCACCTTGGTCTGCCTGTTCCTGCACAAACCCCTCGCCGGCGCCCTTTTCCTTTCGGCCTCGCTGGCCATGGGCTTCTGGGCCTCCTTCAAGCTGCAACTCGAAGACATCGAACGCCCGCTGGCCCTGTTCTGGCTGGAGCTCGGCGAGAAGCTGCTGGGGAACCTCATCTTCCTCGCCATCTTCCTCAACCTGCTGTGGGATCCCAACGAAACCTTCCCCACCATGCTCTGCGCGGGCCTCATTACCCTCACCCTACGCAACACCTTCTACCTCATCTTCTCAATCGCCCTCCTCAAAGAGCATCGCGAACTGCCCCTCAAGACCATCTGGAGCAAGATCACCACGCTTTCCCTCAACGTCACCATGCTCCTCTACACCTGGAACTCGGAGCATTATTCCCGCATCATGATGGTGGTCAGCATCCTCATGATGATCGCCACCAGCATCGGCTACCTGTACTTCTACTACCGCGATCCGCAATCGCGCAAACCCGTTTCCCTCGCGACGCAAGTGACCTTCAGCCGCATCCTCCTCACACCCGTCTTCATCTGGGTCTTCTTCTACGACAACAACCTGGTCTACCAGGACAACCACCTGGTCTTCAAGATCCTGGCGGCGCTGTTGGCCATCTTCTTCGTGATCAGCGACGGGCTCGACGGCTACCTGGCCCGCAAACGCGGCGAGGTCAGCCAATTGGGCAAGTACCTGGATCCCTATTCGGACAAGATTTCGAACATGGGCATCTTCCTCTGCTTCCTGGCATCGGGTTATGCCGCGGTGTGGATGGTGGCCATCATCTTCTTCCGCGAGTCCACGGTGGAAACCTTGCGGACCCTGGGGGCGGCCTCCGGGGTGACCATCGATGCGCGCCGGAGCGGGAAATGGAAGACGGCGATCCAAGGCGTCGCGATCATCGCCATCCTGGTGCTGGAGATCGTCGATACCTTGCTGCGCCGCTACGCGCCGCATACCCCCTATTGGCCGGATATCTGGGCCTATACGCCGTATGCGCTGATGAGCATCGTGACTTTGGTGACGTTCCTTTCCGGAATCGACTACTTCGTGGCGAACAAGAAAGTCCTCAAGGAATATTTTTAGGCTCGCTCGGCGCACTCTAAAGGTTCGTTCTCGCGACGGGGTTCGGGGCGCGAGCGCGGCTTGTTCTTGAGTGCCGGCCGGTCTGCAGGGGTGCGTGGCAGGCTCGGCTACTCGCTTTCCGCAATTGCGGTCCATCCACGTACTGGGGAATGGATGCCCGCAATAGACTTCGCGGGCCTTCATGTGGGTGCGCGGGCTTTCGATTCCCTGGATACGATTCCATTCCCCAGCCCGTGACGCTCATAACTCGCTTGCCACGGACCCCTGCAGCCCATCCGTCCCCTCCCCTACAGCCGCGATCGCGCCCCGGTCCGTCGGACCCGCCGGGATTTTAAGAGGGCGTCGGGCGGGTCCTAGGTCGTTATCGGATTTTAATGCGACTAGAGACCCAAGGCCCTCAAAAATTCCGTTTTTTGTCCGATATCAGCCATATTGAACCGAAATTCCGTTATTCATCGCCTGGGAATTGATTGACTATTACGGGGAAGGGTGGCATCTTTATCTTTGGGAGCGATCTGCGCCATGGAAGCCAAGCCGCATATTGAGGAAGAGACCGGGCCGCCGAACGTGTATCGGTATGATGATTTCCGGGCGTTCCTGAAGGAGAGCTTCGCGTGGAAGAAGACGCAGGATAGCGAGTATTCCTACCGGCGCTTCGCGAAGGATGCGGGCATTTCCAATCCGGGATATTTGCTGGACGTGATCCTAGGGAAACGGACCTTGAGCGACAACGCCATCAAGAAGACCGTTGCTGCCTTCGGGCTGAACGAGGCCGAAGGGGAGTTCTTCAATCTGTTGGCGGATTTCGGGCAGTCCAAGAAGGACGCGCAGCGGCAGGAGATCTATCAGGAAATCCTGTACCGCCGCAACCGCAGCCGCTTCGCCCGCGTGAGCCCGCACCTGGTCAAGTACTACCAGGACTTCCATTATCCGCTGGTGTACAGCGCCCTGCATGCCTTCGAATTCCGCGGCGACTACGAAGCCTTCGCTGCCGTGTTCGATCCGCCCATTGCACCCGCGGCCTTGAAGAAGTATATCCGGGAGCTATGCGAATGGGAGCTGGTCAAACAAGGGGCCGATGGACGCTACCTGGTTACCGAGTCCTTCGTGGAGCCGCCCGTGACCATGGGCGCCTTGGTGCGGCGCCTCAACCGGGAGTGGATCCTGCAGGCCGCAGAAGCCCCGTTCCGCTTCGGAACCGATGAGCGTCACGTTTCCACCTTGTTGCTATCGGTGAGCGCGGAAGCCCGCAGGCGCTTGCACGGCGAGATCGAGCGCTTCCGCAGAGAGGTCCTCGATATCGTGGCGGGCGATTCCGACAAGCCGGAATCGCTGATGCAATTGTCCATCCAGTATTTTCCCAAAACCAAGAAGCGGAAATAGCCATATGCGCTCCTTGCATCCTCTTCTCCGTATCCTGTCCTTTCCGGCAGTCCTATGCGCCGTCGGCTGCATCTTCTCCACCGATGAGAAGGTCGCCGGGGGCGCCCAGGATTTCCCCAACACCGTGACTTTGGGTACGGCCGCCTCCACCCATATCGATGACCACACCGGCTGGGATCAATTCTCCGTCATCCCGTCCAGCCTGCCCACCTTCGCCGATGCCGAATCCCTGGTGGTGGATCCCGATACGATCCCTTCCGCGCCCAAGATCGCGGCGGCAAAGATCGGGGCAGGCAAGGATATCGCGTCAGCCGGGTCCGCTAAAGTGGCCGGGTCCGCTGCCTCCGCGATTGCCGATACGCTGTATTGGGATCTCTCCGACACTGCTACGCTCAAGGTGGCGCGCTTGATCCGGCAAACCGAGACCGTATTCAAACTCAAGACCGATACCGCAACCTGGCGCTATGGCGGAAAGGTGGTCGCCGGTCAGCCCACTCTGGGTGTCTTGCTCGAATCCAAAGGCGGGGAAACCATCCTCGCAACGGGTCGGCGCACGGGTTTCCGCTACGAGAACACCGATTCGACGGGAGGCTTCGATCGCGCCACCTTCCTGCAAAAGCTTCCCGCCTTGCTCCCCTCGGGCTTCAAATACAAGCTGCTCGTCGTGCTAGCCTCCCCCGATGGCAAGTTCGACGTGCAAGCGGGGGCCCGCCCGGCCTTCTATGCTTACGCGCGCACCCGCACCGTAGACAGCGCCGCGCCCGATACCACCGAGTCCTTCGAAATCACCGATGCCGATGGCGACGGGGTCCTGTGGGGCGCGGGCGATTCCGGGGTGGTGGATTTCAAGCAGAAGACCCCCAATCCGGCTGGGCGGCCCACCGTCGATTTGATCGTGCAACGCATGCGCGCCATCCTATTCAAGGACGAGTCCCGCACCTATCCGGTTTCCTTCCGCGAGACCCGCACCGAAAAAGACGGCAAGAAAGTCGTGTTCTCGGTTCGCGGGGTGCGCAATGGCGAAGACAGCACCTTTGAGCCCGGCGATACCGCCTGGGTGACCGTGCAAACCGATTTCCCGGACGGCGCCAAGATGGCGGAAAAAACCGCGAAGTACAAGGTGGAGTTGGGCGGGGAGCCGAAGCGCTTCGCCGACAACAAGCTTCTGCGTTACAACCTGGAAGCCACCTGGCACAAGAACGATTCCCTGGTGACGACCACGTTCTCTTTCGTCCCGTCCCAAGCGGTGCCATCGGCCCAACTGTCCATCAACGGCGATCTGGACTTGTCCGCCGATCTGGCCAACGGGCATTCCGCCCGGGCCATCGGAACCTTCCTGGACAAGATCATCGAGGCCGACGTGACCGATACCGACAAAGCCGGGAAGGTCCGCCGCTACCACGCCAAATGGACCGCCCAAGGCGTTCCCATCAGCCAAAAAAAATTGCCCTGAAATCGATCTGCCCGGGTCGGAACTTCGCCCGGGCGCTCGCTCGCATGGGCCGTCCCGCGCCGTCCCAGAAAGCGTCCCCAGCCTGTTGCGGCCAAGGGCCCCAATCCGTTATCCTTTTCCGCGTCATTGATACCAGGAACTTCCGCAGGACCCTTTTTCCGTTATCAATTTTCATAGGTACAATTTGAATATGCGACCCATATATCCTTATTTTTAACCATTTTGGGCCAATAATACCGAGGAAAGGTGTTATCATATACATGAATAGTGATTGACTCCATCCCGGTTCCGGGATACATTATGAGGGACACTTGAACCCATGCCGGACTCGCCGGCCCAGAAAGGAAGACCCCATGAACCTCATCCCCTCCACCCCCGCTCTCCGCACCCTGGCCCTGGCCGGCGTCGCCGCCTTGGCCTTCACCGGCTGTATCACCTCGACGGATAATTCCGCGTCGGCTTCGGACAACGATGGCCAGGCCGCCTACGTCACTTCGGAAGTCGATCAAATGGGCCAGGTCTACGGCCAGATCGGCGATGGCTTGGCCAAGAGCTCCGCCTTCGGAGTGACCATTACCGGCGAACTGGTCATCGACCCCTTCAAGTACCACGACTCCTGCCAATGCTTCGTGCGCCATGCCGTCTACACCGGTATGACGGGCTTCGAACGCGATCGCCTGGACTCGGTCAAGCTGTACGATTCGGCCGGCGCGATCATGGACAAATGGCGCCCGGCGCAGATCGCCAAGATCGTGCACTCCCGCAACATCAAGAAGTCGGGTAATGGCAAAGATGCCGACATCCGCTTCGACGTGGTAGTGGAGATCAAGGACGACGGCGGCGTTAAGAAGGGCACTTGGAACGGCACCATGACCGGCTCGTATGACGGCAGCCCGTTCAAGAGCGGGACGATCACCGATGTGGTCCGGGCCTGGGACAGCGGGCACTTCGGCTTCCCGGAATCCGGAACCATCGAGATCGACCGCCCGGTGCTCCACCTCCTGGCCGAGTTCCTGGGAGACGGCAAAGCCAAGGTGACCATTACCAACAAGGTGACTGGTAAGATCCGCATCCTGTACCTGGATGCGAACTATAAGGAGTCCGCGAATCCTTAAGGAACGGAATGAAAGCATTGGGGCAGCCCGCGGGCTGCTCCGGCCGGGCCCGGAATGGGCCCTTTTTTATTTCATCCGAATTTGAGTCAGTGTCAGATTAGTCCGATAAAACAAAGGTAAGCCGAAAGACAAGGCTTCCAAGGCATTCAATGTTTTCCGTTTGGAAACGCTTTCGTACTCCCGACGTCAAGATCCACCAACCCAAATTCTCCAAGGGAGAATAGTATCCAGAATAAATAGACGGGGAAGATCTTCGACGGGGTGGCCAGGTATGCGGAGCGGTTTCAAAGTCGCGCTCTTGAGCGTTATGGGGTTAAGCATAGCGCCGAATAGCATATATGCGGTGAAAGGTCCCTGCGACTTTTATGAAGCCGGCGGAACCCCTTGCGTGGGCGCGTACAGTACGGTTCGAGCCCTATACGGCGCTTATAGCGGGCCCCTTTACCAAATCAAGCGCCAGCCGGACAATCAAACCAAAGATATTGGCGTTCTCATTCCCGGCGGCGGCGCCAATTCGGCCGCGCAGGATTCGTTCTTGACCGGCACGAAGGGGACTATCTCGAAGATCTACGATCAGTCGCCGCAAAGCAACGACCTACCGGTTTCTCCGCCTGTGTTGCATCTGCCCAATGGAGGCAAGGGAACGGCAATACCTATCGGAACAATAGCGCCAAAGGGGTGGCTACCGCCGACCAACCGGAGGCGATGTATATGGTGGTAGATGGAAAGCATTACAATGGCCGCTGCTGTTTCGATTTCGGGAACGTGGAAACGACCGGCAAGGACGACGGAAACGGAACTATGGAGACCCTCTACTGGGGGACCGTTCCGAATTGGTCTACCGGCACGGGCAATGGCCCGTGGGTGTTGGCGGATTTGGAAAACGGCGTATTCGCGGGAAGCCAAGGCACCGGCGCGGTGTCCAGCAATACGCCCATCGTAGCCGATTACGTGACCGCCATGCTCAAGGGGCCGTCCGCCAACCATTTCACGCTCAAGGGCGGGGATGCGCGGTCCGGCTCCCTTGCCGTGAAGTGGAATGGGTCCCGTCCTTCCGGCGGATACAATCCCATGAAGAAGGAAGGCGCCATTGAGCTGGGAACCGGCGGTGACGGAAGTTCCGGGGGCGAAGGAACCTTTTTCGAGGGCGCGATAGTAAGCGGTAACCCATCGGATGCGATCGACGACTCGGTTCAGGCGAATATCGTCGCGGCAGGGTACGGCAGCAGCACCATAGGCGTACTGAAAAGGGCCGGCCAGGCCAAAGCGGAATTCGCATTCCAGGTCCATTACAATTCCTCGAATGACCGCGTGGTTATCGATTATGACCTGCAACGCTCCCGGCAAGTGCGGTTGAGTATCGTTGACGTTCAGGGCAGGAGCATCGCGGAGATGGTAAACGGGAAAATGTCCGCCGGCAGCCATATGGCCGCTTGGGACGGAAAACAGATCCGTCCGGGCGCATACGTATGCCGGGCGTCCCTGGATGGAAATGCAAGCTGGGAGGGACTATGGGTAAAGTGAACGCCTTTCCGGCCGTCGCGATCGCATCCGTTTTCGCCGCGATGGTCTCGGCACCCTATGCCGAGGCAGCGACGGTGGCGGTCGATGCCAACGTGAAATACCAGAACATAGACGGCTTCGGCGCATCTTCGGCATACGCATCGTCGATGAGCGCGACGGACGCCGATCTGCTGTGGTCCACCACCACCGGGGCGGGGCTGTCGCTTCTGCGCATGCACCTCAACGGCGGCACGACCAGCGAGACCAGCATCGCCAAACTCGCCGTGGCCCGCGGCGCGAAGGTTTGGGCCGCGCCTTGGGAGGTGAAGGCTGCGGACATCAGCGGCAATCCGCCGAAACTCATCAACGCCAAGGATTGGGCGAGCACGCTCGCTACTTTCGTGACGACGATGAAAAACTCGGGGGTGCCGATCTACGCCATCTCCGCCGAGAACGAGCCGGATAGCAAGGGCTTGAACGCCACCACCTGGTACACGGCCGACGAAATGGCGACGTGGGTGGGAAGCGATTTGGGGCCGGCCTTGGCCGCCACGGATGCCAAACTGATGGCTCCCGAGACCGAGAACTGGTACGGCATCGGCGATTACCTGACCGCCTTGCAAAACAACGCCGACGCGTGGAAATACACCTCCATCGTCGCCACGCACGAATATGGCGGCAGCCCTAAGGCTTATCCGCAAATCGCGCAAGCCGGCAAGGCGTTCTGGGAAACCGAGATTTACGATACCGATAACAACGAAGACGCCGGCATGGGAAGCGGCCTGCGGGTCGCAAAATTGATCCACGAAGCCATGACCATCGCCAATATGAACGCTTGGCATTTTTGGTGGATCTATCCGTGCTGCACCGACAATGGCGCCCTTTGGGACAAAGCCACGAACAAGCCGAGCAAGCGGCTTTGGGTGATGGGCAACTTCAGCCGCTTCGTCCGGCCGGGCTATGTCCGCATCGGCGCCACCGTAGCGCCGGCCACCGGGGTTACGGTTTCCGCCTACCTGGGCGCGACCGACAAGCACGTGGTCATCGTAGCGATCAATACCAACGCATCCGCGACGTCGCAAGCCTTTTCGCTCTCGGGAGCCACCGCTACCAAGGTGACGCCTTGGGTCACCGACGACAACAACAGCCTCGTTTCCGCCGCGGTCGTAACACCTTCCGCGAACGCATTCAGCTATTCCCTTCCCGCGAAAAGCGTGACCACCCTGGTCGTGGATGCCGATGGGATTTCGGGGCTTCGCGATAAGCCGGACAACTCCTCTCCGGGAATCCGTCTGGATCACGGGAACTCCCTGAGAATCGATTTTACGGCAACGACGAGCGGAATAACCTCGGTGAAGCTTTTCAATCTGGCGGGGAATGCCGTGAGGTCGATCGCGTTCGAAGCCAGGGCCGGGGCGAATTACTCACGGAGCCTAGATTGCGCGAACCTGCCCGAAGGGGTTTATACGGTAACGGTTGAATGCGTCGGAAAATCGCTTCGGACCGGGAAAATCCTCCTGACACGGTAGCGCGATGGGCCTTATTTTATGGCATTGGAAGGAAGACACTAACATGAAACCTGCTTCGAAGAATCGCAGCCTCACCCTGGGCCTTGGCTTGCTGGCGGCTTCCCTGTTGGCCGTAAAGGGGTTTTCGCAAGATCCCAACTTCTATATCTTCCTGGCCTTCGGCCAATCCAACATGGAAGGATATCCGGGCCAGCAACAGCATCAGGATTCGGTCGGCTTGTCCTCTCGCTTCCAAATGATGCCCGCCGTGGACTGGCCGGATGGAAGCCATAAAAAGGGAATCTGGACCGCCGCCCTTCCGCCTCTCTGCCGGAATAGCACCGGTTTATGTCCCGCCGATTATTTCGGCAGGACATTGACGGACAGCCTGCCCGCGAACATCAAGATCGGCATCATCAACGTGGCCGTGGCGGGTTGCGCGATCGAACAGTTCGATCCCGCCAAATACCAACACTATGACAGCGGCCAGGCTTCGTGGTTGCAGGATATCGCCAAGCTCTATGGCGGCAGCCCCTATGCGCGCCTGGTGGAGGTGGCCAAGTTGGCCCAGAAGGACGGCGTCATCAAGGGCATTATCATGCATCAGGGAGAGTCCGGCTCCTCGACGGGGAACTGGAACGGTGAAGTCAAAATCGTGTATAACAATTTGGTCAAGGATTTGGGTTTGGACTCCAACAAGACGCCTTTTCTGGCCGGGGATTTCACCAATCCCAACGGGCAGAATTCCATGGTCTGGGGTCTCCCCAAGGTCATGAAGCAGGCCTACGCGGTTTCTTCGAAAGGGGATGAGGTGAATAGCACCGGCATCCATTTCAGCGCCGCGGGATATCGCGCATTGGGGAAAAGCTATGCCGACACCATGCTCATCGCCATGCGTAAGCTGGGCATCGGGTCGACGGGACTATTCGCAAGCAGATCCCAGGCCGGGGCTTATACCATCAGGAGCTTGGTGAATTCCAATTCGGGGGCGTTGCTGTCGTTCGGCATTCCGGAACGCGCCTTTATTACGCTTAATGCCTATACCGTGGGTGGCAGGCAGATAGCGCAATTGGCCCGTGGGGAGTATCCGGCCGGCGAGCATACCGTTGCCTTCGGCGGGGAAGCGATGCCGACGGGGGCCATCGTTCTCAGGTTGAGCTCCGGGTCCAATTCCGCGGCCCGGACCATTTTGACCACGGCCCCTTAAGCGGTCTCCTAAGGTCCCTGAAAAAATATGGGTAAAGAGCGGGGCGCCGGGAGGCGCCTATCCGTCATTATTGTTTCGAAAGAATGACCGAGCCGCCATTCTGATCGTAAGGAATGGGAATGGTCATTTTGTTTCCGGAAACCGTTCCGGTTACGGAGTCGGGCGAAGGAGGGGGAACGCCTTCCGGGGGTAGGCCTGGCGAAGTCTGCAAGCTGCTCGCGTATTTTAAAGTAATGGTATTGCTGGTGAACTTATACTTTCCGGACAGGGAATAGGTTCCATACGAACTCGGCAGGGTCCCGGTAAAGGTGGTATCGCCCGCGAACACGAGGGTCATGGTGGAATCCGGTGCTTTGCCCTTCCAGGTTCCGGCCACGGAGTTGGACGAACCTGAATCCGTGGAGCTATCGCACCCGAGCAGGATGAAGACTCCGAGCAAGGAACTGATAAGAACGGTTCTGGCATATGCATTCATGAAAACCCCGGTGAAATTGATGTGAATGAAGGTAAACTGCCTTTTGGTTTTCCGCCTAGAGGGATTTTTTGGCGCGGATGCTGAAAACGGGCCACGGGCTGGACAATTCCTTCTCCCCGATGGGCCAGCTCAGGTTCACGTGGTTGACCACCTTCTGCGTGGACTTGCTGGCGCCCAGGCGCAGGCCCAGGCCCACCGAATAATGCAGTTTGTCCCAATCGAAATCAGCGTAAGCGGGGAAGGTATTGCCGGCATTGGCGAAGACCGCCAGGGCGGGCACCACGGTGCCGATTTCAAAGGGGGGAAACAGGCGCTGCTCGGCCTCGATGAGGATGCGTGCCTGGCCGGCGAAGTAGAAACTGGGATAGCCATTGAGCCCGTTGTCCTCGCCCAGCAGCACTTGCTGCGATCGCTCCGAGGCGAAAAAATGGTTCCAGGTCACCGCCAGGAAGGAAGAGGTGAGGTAGACGGGCTTCCATTGCATTTCGCCGAAGGCGGAGGCGTAGCCGTCGTCGAAGCCGTTGGGGCTTACGAAGTAGTGCAGGGAAGCGCTGGTGTTCATGAAGAAGGAGTCCCACCAGGCATCGTTGAAAACGGCCGCATGGCTCAGGTACCAATCGTCGTTGCGGGCTCCCAGCCAGGATTGGTCCTTAGCCACCTTGGTGGACAAGCGCCAACCCGTTTCCAAGGTCTCGCTCCATTTCAGGTTGTTGAAGTTCTGCACGGTCTTGTAATCGTATTGGTAAACCGAAAGCGAGAGGCCCAGCAGGTAATCATGACGTTCGTAAGGATGCAGGGCCGAAAGGGGGGGGCGCGCGTATTGGTACAAGGGCACGTTGGTGATCACTTCCCCGGCATTGTAACGATCTTCCCAATCGAAGGTGGGGCTCACGCTGAGCTTGGTGTGGTACCCGAATGAGCGGGTCACGCTCAAGTTCGCGTCTTGGGTCACCACGTGCTTGAATTGGGTCTGGATGTAGTAATCCCCGCCCAACTTACGCCTTAGGCTGTCGGGTAGCGAGGAGAGCCGATTGGCGTCGAAGAAGACGTCTTCCGAGGTCTTATCCGCGGCGAAAGAGGATGAGAACGACCAACGGCTATTGCGCGATTCCAGCGGTTTGGACAAGGAGAACAGCGTCGAATAACCGTCGGAAAGCCAAGCGGCGTGGCTGGCGAAGCGCAGGCGTTCGGGGGTAAGCGCGTTGTTGGCATAGTCCAGCCAACGCGTGTCCCGGATCTGATCATGGCCGACGAAAAATCCGAGCCTCTGCCCGGTACCGAACAGGTTGCTTTCCACCGGACCCACCCAATAGATCCATTTGCCGCCCAGGCGGTTGATGCTGAAGCCGGGCACCGTGGTCCATTGATCATAAGTGGTCACGATGATATGCGCGGTGCCGTCCTCCCATCGCATCACCTCGATGATGGCATCGGCCAGGAATTCCTCTTGGCGCAAGGACTTCTCGGCCTCGAGCAACAGGCTCTTGGTTACCGTGTCCCCTTCCTGGAACAACAGGCGCCGCCGGATGGTGCCCGGGCGGCTTTCGATATGCAGCTTATTGCCCACGTCGTAGACCCATTGCTCGGCGTCGCTATGGGTGGCGCTGCCCTCGAAGGCGTCCTTGATGGACAATTGGATGGATCGCACCTTGGCGCTGAATGTGTCGGGAAGATCCTTGGCGCGCGTAAAACCCTCGGCGGGCTGGAAGAAGCGATTGGTTTGGGCGGAGGCGGTCGGGACGAAAAGGGCGAGGAGGGACAGCAGCAAAAGGAAAGGCATTGGGCTGGAAGATAAAAAGTTAAGGGTACCTCTAGGAATGGATCCCGTCGCCGAGGCCGAGCGAGCGAGCCGCGGCCAAGGAGCAGGAAGGAGCGATATTCGGAGAATATCGCGACCGAGTGCGACGCAGGCCCCGGCTCGCGCAGCCGGCCGCAGGCAGGGAGACATTCCTAGAGGTACCCTTGAGGTAACCCGCGGATGCCCACGTCGACCGGATCGGGGGAAGCGGGCCTATAAGCCGGGTTCTGTCTCAGGCAATCGGAGACCGATTGCTTGGGATGGCCATCCATCTGGGTCGGCGGTTACCCGCCGCCTCGAGCGACCTACCCGGTGGCCGGCCGGAGCGGACCGCTCCAGGGAACAACGGTCTTGCGACCGCCCTCCTCGGCCACCCTATTTGGTCTTGCACCGGATGGGGTTTGCCCTGCCGTCCCCGTCGCCGGGAACGCGGTGAGCTCTTACCTCGCCATTTCACCCTTACTCGGGAACTGCCTTGCGGCCGTTCCTTGGAACTCCGCTTGCGCGGAACTCCACCCGGGGGTTAACCCGAGGGCGGTATATTTTCTGTGGCACTTTCCGTCGCGTCGCCGCGCCTGGCCGTTAGCCAGCATCCCGTCCTATGGTGCCCGGACTTTCCTCCAGGGAATCCTGCGTGAGCGGGATTCCCCAGCGGCCATCCGGCCCGCTTCCCGATCCGATCAGGAGGGCGGACAAGATAGCAACAAGGCTCCGGGGCGGACGGTTCAGAGATGTTCGGCGCCCAGGGGCGCGGGATTCGGTTCCGACTTTTTGAGGAGGGATTGGTACTGCTTGTCCGCCTTAAGGGCCTTGTCCAAGGCCTGGCGCCGCTTTTCCTCGCCAGCCAGGCACTGCTTGGCGCGGGGCTGGGTGGCATAGCGATCATCGCAGGCCTTCTCGGCCGCGAACTTTTTCTCCATCAGCGCCTGCACGGCAGGGTCGTTCATGTCGGCTCCGTGCAGCTTGGCATCGTTCAGACTACGATCCACGCGGGCGTAGGCGGAATCGGAGCGGCAGTCCTTGAGGAACTTCGTCTTCTCCCGATCGCAGGCGCGGATCTCCTTCTTGTCCGGGTCCGAGAGGATCCGCCTTTGGATGACGCGCCGCAGGGAGTCGAGGCTATTGAGCACGGAAGGATCGACCGGAGCGGCCGTCGGCTGGGCGATGGCCGGCGCGGGGCAGAGAACCGCGCCGAGGGCGGCGGAGAAGACTAACGCTAAGCGAAGGCGCATCGGAACTCCAAAGGAAGTTGTCCGCAATATACTCGTCCCCGTATCAAAGCACCTTGGGAAACCGCCGTCGCGCCGCCAGAAAGCAAACCGCCGATGCCGCCAGCAAAGCGGCCAGGGCGGAAGCCAAGACCAGCGGCGAGCTGAAAAAAGCCGCCGAGAACGCGGCCGCCAGGAAGAACAGGCCCAGCATGGCCAGGCTGGAAAGCTGCGCCGCCCCGCGTACCGACTCGGCGATGAGGGATAGCAAGGTGGACAAGGCGCAGAGGAACAGGGCCAACGCCGGAGTCAAAACCATGGCTTTGAGCAGGAGCGCGCCGAAACCGGGATAGGCGTAGCCTTGGGAGGCCAACATGGCTCCCAGCAGCCCCTGCCCCAGCCAACCCACCAGCACGGGGAAGGGCAAGATGCCGAGGATCTTCCCCCAAAACAACGGGCCGACGCCCACCGGCAGGCACATGAGTATCTCCAAGGTGTTGCGTTCTTTTTCGCCGGCGAAGGTATCGGCGCCGAGGGGAACGGCGGCGCTCGGAGCCAGCACGGCCAACATCAGCAACAGCGAACGGGCCAGATCCAAGGTTTCCCGGGGCGAACCTAGGCGGCCCCACAAGGAAACCGCTTGCAGTCCCAGCAAGATCAAAGGGGTAAGCAGGAAGGGAAGCAGGAAGCGCGGCTCCTTGAGGATGAGGCGCCATTCATGCCGGGCTATGCGCAATGCGTCCCCCATCAGGCCGCTCCCACGAAACGCGCGTAGGCATCGGCCAAGGTAGGACGGATCGGTTCCGCCGAGGCCAAGGGCAGACCGCGTTCCACTACCGCGCGCAACAGCACGGGCATGCGATCGAAAAGGCCTTCGGCCTCAACGTCAAGGGCCAGGGCATCGCCCGGGACCGGCGCGACGCGGGCGGCGAAGGCGGTCTCCAGCCAGGCCCGGTCCGCCGCTTGGGCGGGGGCCGCGAAGCCCAGGCGCGCCCGGTTCGGCCCCCCCGCGGCGCCCAGGATGGCCGCGCGCTCGCCGGCCGCCCGCAACGATCCCTGCGCCAGGAAACCGAAGTGGGTCCCCACCGCTTCCATCTGCTCCAGGCGATGGGTGGCCACCAGGGCGGTGGCTCCGGCCTCCGCGAGGTAACGTCCAAGATACCCCAGCACTTCGCGCTGGGAATCGGGATCGAGATGATCCGTGGGTTCGTCCCACAAGAGCAGCTCGGGCCGATGCAATAAGCTGCGGGCCAAGTGCAGCTTCTGGCGATTGCCTTGGGACAGTTTCCCGCAGGGCTTGCCATCGAGGGGAATGCCGAACTCGCGGCCAATCCCGTCGATGCGATCCCCGGCATCGGCCAAGCCATAGAAGGAAGCGAAGAAGGACAAATACTCCCGCGCGCTCAGGCGGCCGTACACGCCCGGGTTCTCGATCAACACCCCGAGGCGGGCCAAGCGGGAACGTTCACCCCCGTCGGACGACCCGAGTACGGTGATCGATCCGGCGGTTGGCTTCACCAACCCCGTAATGCAACGCATCAATGTGGTCTTCCCCGCCCCATTCGGCCCGAGCAAGACGAACAGGGCGCCTTTGGGAATCTCCAAATCCACCCCCCGCAAAGCCTCCACCGGCCCGGTCTTCCCCGGATACGTTACATGCAGGTTACGGCAGGAAACCGCCCCCACGCCCATGCCGGCCATAGAAGCATAAGATCGATCATCGGTCGGGGAAGTTCGGATCATCGACCCAAAGATAAGATTTCGCGTGGGCCGCTGGTTTCTGTATGCTGGGTCCGGCGTGCCCAGGGGGCGGGCGGGCGGCTCAGAGGAAGCTAGTCAGTGAGCCTCGTCCTTCCGGCGGCCTGGGAAAGGGTGTCGCCCGCGCATTTGAAGAGCGCGGGCTGCCCTGACTTCGAGTGCTTACCCATTCCCAGGCCGCCGACCGCTTCCATTCGCCGCGCGCACGCCCCCCGGTCCCGCCGTCTCCGCCGACCGAACCGCGACCTACGCTCATTGGACTGGAAAGATGGGGTTGGGTCGATTTGAGAAAGGACTTCATTCGGGGCGGACCTCATTCGAGGAACAGACTCCATACAGAAGGGATCCCATTCGTTGGACTTCCCCTCCGCGATCCATTCCCCCAAGTGAAAGCGATTCCCGTCCCGGGAGAGCGTCCTTTGGGGTCCCGCCGGACTGGCGAAGCGGGCGGGACTGGGCTTGCGGGGCGGCGAGTCAAAGCGGACGACATCCTGGGAAGGGAATCGACCCGAAGCTAAAGAAAGCCCGCGCTCTTCAAATGCGCGGGCATCAGTCCCTTCCCAGGATGTCGGGAAGCCCAATCTCAAAGATCCGCTTTGTCCGAGCCGACCCGCAAGCACAGGCACGCCAGATCCACCACCGGCGCGACCCAAGGGAAGCGACTACCCCGAGACGTGCATCGACTCCACCAGCATATCGGGAACCTTCACCGAAGAGAAGGAATCCGAATACTCTCCGGAGAATCCGCGGATGGCCATGAGCAGTTCGAAAAAGTTGGAGTTCAGGGTGATCTTATCCACCGGCCGGATGCGTTTGCCTTGCTCGTACCAGAAGCCCTGCGCGCCGATGGAAATTTCCCCCGAGATGGCGGAACAGCCTGAGCCGCCCTCCAGCTTGGTCACGAACAGGCACTTGGGATGGGCTGCGAGGAGATCTTCGAGGGACTTGTCCCCTTTGGGCACGATGTAATTTGAAAAACCCGTACCCGCCTTGCCAGAGTAGCCCCGGGAGCCGCTGCCCGTGGGCGGCACGCCCGCCTTCTTGGCCGATTCCAGGTTATAGAGATAGGTCTGCAGTACCCCGCCCTTCACGACTTCCAAGCGCGAGGTCGCCACGCCCTCGCCGTCGAAAAGATGCGATCCGGGCATGCCGGGGATATGGGGCTCGCTGAAGATGTCGAGCAATGGGACGGCGATGGCTTGGCCCACCTTTCCCGCCAAACGCGATTGGCCTTTCTGCACGGCCTCGGCGAAGAAGGGGGAACCGAACATCGACATGATGGAAGGCGCCACGCGATTGCTGAACACGACCGGATAGCTGCCGGAAGGAACCGATTCGGCGCCTAAGAGCTCCGTCGCGCGTTCCACCGCCTTGTCGGCCATGAACTTCGCGTCGAAGGCGAAACTGCGCCCGCCGTTGGAATACACGCCCATCTTCTTATGCTCGCCTTGCTTGGCCACCACGCCGATGCCGGCCGAGACCACGTTGGAGCGCGAATGATAATCGATGCCATTCGAGTTGCGTACGATGGACATGCCCGACGAACGGCTGGCCCCTAGGTAAGGTATGTTGTCGATACGCGGATCCGCCGCGCGGGCAATGGCCTCCAGCTCCAGCCCCAGGGCCTTAAGCTGATCGAGGGTAACCTCTTCCAAGGCCGGATTATATTGCTTCAGATCGAGATCCGGCAGGGGCCGGGGCTTGGGCAGATCCATGTCCACCGGATCGGTGAGCTTGGTATGCGCCAAAGCGTCCTTCACGGTCTGCGCGATGGCCTCGTAGGACATCTTCTCGGTGAAGGCGAAGCCGGGACGGTTGTCCTTGAAGATGCGGATGCCGATGCCGCGGGAATTGGAGATCTCCGTGCTCTTGACCTTGCCTTCGAAAAGCTCCAGCCCCATGCTGTCGGATTCGCCCGCCACGCAATCGAAATGATCGGCCCCCTGGCGACGCGCTTCTTCGCACATGCAATCGAGGGCCTCGGCCGGAGCCAGGGATTCGGAACCGGGATTGCCCGCCTTCTGGATCATCTTCCCCCCACCAGGATATTGTCGACCTTGATACTGGGCTGGCCCACCATCACCGGGATCGAGCCGGACGAAGCGCCGCACATGCCCGCGGCCAATTCCAGATCGTCGCCCACCATGGAGATGAGCGGCAGGATTTCCGGCCCCTTGCCGATCAAGGTGGCCCCGCGCAAAGGCTCTCCGATTCGCCCGTTCTCGATCTTATAAGCTTCTTCCACGGCGAAATTGAACTCGCCGGTGGCCGGGTTGACCGAGCCGCCGCCCATCTTCTTGGCGTAGATGCCGTTGTCGATGCTGGCGATCATCTGGGCCAGGGTCGAGTTCCCTTTATCGATGTAGGTGTTACGCATGCGCGAGACCGGAGCGTACTGGTACGACTCGCGGCGCGAGCTGCCGGTGATGCCCGCCCCCACCTCCTTGCCGCCCACGCGGTCGCTCATATAGGCCTGCAAGCGACCGTCTTTGATCAGCACGGTTTTCTGGACCGGATTACCCTCATCGTCGATGTTCTGCGATCCCCACGCGTTGCGCAGGGTGCCGTCGTCCACCGCGGTCACCGCGGGATGGGCGATCAGTTCCCCGACCTTGCCCGCGAAGGGCGTGGCCTTGCGCCGCACCGCCTCGGTCTCGAGCAGATGGCCGCAAGCCTCGTGGAAGATCACGCCGCCGAAACCGTTGCCCATTACGACCGGCATCTTGCCGCCCTTCACGTAGCCGGCGTTCAGCATCAGCACGGCCCGCTCGGCGGCGAGCTTCGAATAATGGGAGATGTCCAGGCCCTCGAAGAATTCGAACCCGCGCATGGCCCCGGGCGCTTCGCTGGCGGTGAAGATCTCGCCCCCCGCTTCCGCGGTCACGTTCACGGTGAAGCGGCTGCGCGTGCGCGTATCCTCCGCCCACAGCCCCTCGCTGTTGCAGATGAGCACTTGGCTCACCACGTCGCCGGCGCGGGCGTTGACCTGGATGATCTTATCCGAGTAGCCGCGCGCGATGTGGTCAGCCAGTTTCACCAGATCGAGTTTCTTTTCCTGCCCGATCTCGCGCGGATCCTTGGTGATCTTATGCTGGTTCTCGAACACCTTGCCCACCAGCTTCACCGTCGGCTCGGAAGTGCCGGGATGGATGATGCCGCGGCTGCGGGCCAGGTTGTCGATCAACCTGACGATATGATCTTCGCTCTCGTTGCTGGTGTGGGCGTAGAGGATCTCGGTGCCGTAGACCAGGCGGATGCCCAGTCCATAATCGGTGCCGGCCGAGGCCGATTCCACCTTGCGGTCGCGGAAGGAAACGGACGCGTTACGCGTCTCTTCCTCGAAAAGTTCCACGAAGTCCGCTTTGCGGTCTAGCCCGGCCTGGATCAGGCGGGCCGCTTTGTTCTTATCCATGTTTTTCGTCCTCGTGGTATCTTTTCATTATAACAATTTGGCCGATCGCGATCCCGGATGCGATGCGTAGGTCCGGGATTTGTATGGTCCTCCGGCCCGGAGGCCAGATACGTCCGGTTTTCTCCGGTTTCGAGCCTTGGCGCCAGGCCTCGCTTTCCTTTTGAACACCAGCCTTTGCGCGACCATGGGAACGACCCGCGCGCAGGGTTCGGCTTAGAGCGATCTGGGTCCTCCAGAAGATGCCCCGGTAACCGAAATGGCCTCCAGCGGCGGATCGATTTGGGCGGGAAAGCCAAGCGGGAATGGGGCCGCCACCCCGACCTGGTCGGATGGCATAGGCCCGGCATACCGCGACGGGGGCGCGCCCGATAACCGGGTCCTGGATTTCCCCATCGCAAACGGAGAACCTCGGTTCCATTTACGGGAGGGGGCAAACATGAAACCAAGCAAATTGGTTATCCATTTCCTGGCTCTGGCGGCTTCGCTGCCATCGGCGGTTTGCGGCGGGGCCTCCGGGTCGTGGGAAGGGACCCGCATGCCCGGCTACGCTTCGGTCCCCCTCCGCCCTGGCCGCCCAAGGCGGAAGTCTGTATGCAATCCTTCCCCCCGGCTCAGGCGACAAGGACGATCCCGCACGAACCCATCTTTCGGTCTCTTCGGATGGCGGGCGCACCTGGAGCTTGGACGATGAATCCGGAATTAAGGATCCGCAGGCGATGAGGTTCCTGTCCGTCCGCCCGGGCGAACTATTCCGCGCCGGCGGCAACGGGATCTTCGTCCGCGAAGAGGGCCAATCCGGATGGACCGATCTCAGCGAAGGCCTGCCTTCGCGGAACATCCGCGCCATGGCGGTGGAAGGCGACCGGCTCGCGGCAGGGTCGGATAACGGCCAAACTTGGTTGCGTGAGTTGGAACCCGTTCCGACCCCTGTTTTGATCAGGGCGCCGGCGCGGTCCGTCCGGCCGCAAGCGCGTTATCGGGCTTTCCGGGGCGGCGAGAGCGCCTGGCGACGCGCGGATGGCCGCGTCCTGCCCGAGCCGGGGCGCGAGCCGATCGTCCCCCAGTAACCGGCCGGTTACCTATTGTCGGGAAAGATCGAATCGATGCGATCGGAGATCTGGCTTCCGTGATCGGACTCCAGATCCGGCATCATCTCCGCCACGCCGTTCTTGCGAACGTCCAACAGCACCGTCCCCAACTTGGACTTGGCTTGGGCGGCAATCATCTTCACCAGCCCCAGATTGGTACGATCGTCGAAGATCAACACCATGATCACGTCCTCGTCCACCAGGGAGATGTGGATGTTCTCCTTTTCGCCTTGATGGAACATGACCGAGAATTCGGTCTCGCCGATAAGGGTGGCGATGGCCTTGGTGGACGCGAAGCTACCGGCCGCCAGGGCGGCCAGGCTGGTCACGTTGATGTTCGGGTTGAAGCCGACCTGGGAGATCAGGTTCCCGTCCTTGTTGATGAGGAGGACGTAAGAAGATGCCGACTCGGTGATGAGATGCGACAGGATCTTGTTGATCCGATCGATATCTTCCTTGTAAACGACGAAGTCGCCCATGCGGCGCCTACTTATCCTTCCGGAATAGGCCGTCGAAGAAGCCCTTCTTTTTTTCATTGGGATGCGGCAGCTTCTTGGTCTTGAAGGAATCGTCCTTCTGGAGATCCTCGAAAGTGGTCACGATCCCGCTGGCGTCCCCGAAGCCTCCGGAGTTCCCGGACGAGCCGGGCCCGGCTTGATTCGGATTCGGGAAAGGCGTGGAGCCCGCGGGAGCTTGCCCGGGAGGGGCAAAGGAGGATCCCGGCCCTTCGAAAGCCGGGCCGCCGAAACCGCCGGCCGGCGGAAGGATGGGTCCGCCGAAGCCGCCCGAGGGCGGAAAGCCCGGTCCCGGCCCTGGCCCGCCGGGAGCGGACGCGTGTCCACCGGGGTTTCCGGGAAACGGGGTCGCGAAGTTTCCGCTGCGAGGGGCGGATCCGGGAGTGGCCGGAGGCGCGCCGAAGCCGGGCATAGGCTGCATTTGCTTAGGAGGGGCGGCGAAAGGATTGAGTCCGGGCGGGGCGCCCATGCCGGGGAATCCGCCTGTAGGCGCGCCGAAGCCGCCGGAGGCCGGAGAGCCGCCGGCGGGGCCCGATGGGGGGGCCGCGTTCGGACGGCCTTGACCGAAAGTTTCCACGAACGGGGAAACCGGGATTCCGGGAGGAGGCTGAAAGCTAGGGGGCTGGAAGCCGCCGGGATTGCCCGTGGATTGGGGCGGTCCGCCGGGCGCTTGCGGGCCGGAGCCTCCTCCCGGTGCGGCCGGTTTCGGTCCCGGATAAGGCGGGAAGCCCCCCGGGCCGCCGACGGGAGCGCCCGGGAAACCGGGTTTGGGGGCGGCGGGAGCATTGCCGGCGAAGGGATTGGGCGAGGCCATGCCGAATCCGGCATTGGGCGCTGCCTGATTGCCGAAGGGCGAAGCGCCGAAGCCGGGCGCACCGGGCGCGGCTTGCGGAGCGGGTTTGGGCGCGGACGGCATGGAGCCCGGAAATCCCGACGAGCTCGGCATTCCGGAAGGCGGAGACATGAACGGATTCCCGCCTGGGGGCGCGGAGGATCCGAAGCCGCCGGAAGCCGGGGCGGCGGGCATGGAACGCGGGCCGGGCTGGGGAGGAGCGCCGAAGTTCCCCGGGAACGGCTGCGGCCCCGATGGACGCGGAGGCGTGCCCGCGAAGGGGTTGGGCGCTCCGGGAGCGCCGAAGCCGGGAGCGCTCGGCGCAGCGGGACGTTGGGGCGCGGGAGGAGCGGCGGGCGATGCGGGAGCCGCGGGCCGTTGCGGCGCGCCGGGGGCGGCCGGGCGGCGAGTACCCTGGAAGCCGGCGTACTTGGCGTTGAACTTGTCGATGACCGACTTTCCGATGGCCTTGAGGGTGGTGAATACGCCCACGCCGGTGGCGGCCACGGCTTCGTAGAACGGCAGGTTATGCTTGTTGAGCAGCGCGTTGAGCTGTTGCACCGGATAGACGTTCGGCAGATCGCGTTTGTTGAACTGCAACACCAGCGGGATGTTCTCGATGGAATGGCCGTACTCCCGCAGGTTCTCCTGGAGATTGGCGAAGCTTTCCAGATTCTCCTGGAGCTTGTCCACCTGGGAATCCACTACGAACACCACGCCGTCCACGCCGCGCAACACCAGCTTGCGGGTGGCGTTGTAGTATACCTGCCCGGGCACCGTGTAGAGCTGGAACTTGGTGGAAAAACCCTTGATGGATCCCAGGTCCAGAGGGAGGAAATCGAAGAAGAGGGTGCGATCGGTCTCGGTCGCGAGAGATACCATCTCGCTCTTATCCTTGTCCGGGATCTTCCTATGGATGATCTGGAGGTTGGTGGTCTTGCCGCTCAAGCCCGGACCGTAGTAGACGATCTTGCAGCTGATCTCCCTCGTCGCGTAATTGATGGATGCCACGGGATTTTCCTTGGTTACTTGATTAAGGGGCTCACTTGGGCGATCTCCACTCGGATGAGTCCGGTGTTGGCCTGGCTGTCCGCCAACACGACGAGGTATCCGAGTTCGACCACCTGCACGAAGAACTTCCCTTCGCTGGCCTCGATCATGGTTTGCATTAGCGCCCCCGCATGGGCGTTGGCGACGATCTTGCTGGCCACTTGCTGCACCGACACGATCAGGGCGCTGATGAAGTCCGATGGGACGGGGGTCCGGAAATGGGACACGATCTCGATCCCGTCCGGGCTCACGATGCTGGAGCCCTTGACGCCCTTGATCTGATTTATCCGTTCCAATATAGTCAACATCCCATTCAACCCCGTAGATAGCCGCGCGCATGCAGCAGTTGCGCGACGGCGTGGGCCCCGCGTTCGATCCTGAACTTGAACAACTCATAACTGCCCCGGTTGCCCGAGACCATGAGCAGGAACCGATCCGCCAACTCCAGGTTGAGGATCAGGTGGAAGCGGTTTTGCGTGAAGGTCACCACTTGATCCAAGGGCCCCAGGCCCAGCATCCGGCAACGCTCCAGGTTTTCCAGGAAGCTGGAAACGAAGTATGGGGCCTCGATGAACAAACTCTCATGGGAATCCTGCCCCCACGCCATCACCAGTCCCTCGCGGTTGTACAGGATGACCCCGTGGATGCCGTTGACCAGGCTCAGGTAGCCGAGGCATCCGTCCAGATCGCGGGACTCCACCAGCTTGTTGATTTGCATCGGACCCGACTCGGTCTTGCTCATGGCTGGCCCCCGGAGGCGGCCGTACCGCCGGTCGCGGGAAAGCCGCTCATGGACGTCGGACCTCCATGGGCGGCCGGACCTCCAGGAATGGTCTTCTTGAAAGTGTTCTCGGCGCGCACGATGGACAGCAGGTTCTGGTTGAGAGGGCCGGTAACATGCGCCATACCCTCCCCGCCCGCATGGAAGGTGGAGATGGTTAGATGCTGAAAGGAAAAACAGATCTTATGGATCGGGCCCGCATCGAGAGAACTGCAGGCATCTTGCAGGGACCCTGGCAATTCCCGCATCAGCATCGCCATCAGGGGCTCGAGCTCGGGCGAGCGGCAAAAGATCTTAGCCCGCTGCTTGCCCCACAGGCCCAGAGCCTGGGTATTCGGATCATTGGCGATACCTTGGGACAGGCCCATGTCCGCGTCCCCGGATGAGCCAGCGCGATGGCCACGGGAACCATCGCGGCCGAGAGCAGCCGCCGGCGCGGGGGCCGAGGGAAGGGAAGCCAAAGCGATCTCGACGTAACCCGGCTGAACGCCATTGGCATGATGGGCGGGAGCGGGCTGAACGGACGGCACGGCTTTAGTAGCCATGGGGGCCGGGGACACCGGGGCCGCGGGGGCCGGAGCCAGATCGACACGCGCATTGGCAATCGCCGGCGCAACGGGCGCTTCGGGCGGAAGCCGGGTAGGCGCGAAAGATGCGGCCAGGGCGGCGGCGGAAGCGGCTTCGGCGTTCCCGAAGCCGGAGACCGATCGCGGTTCGGAAACCGGCTCGGGCGATTCCGCCGCGCTCTCGGCGAACTCGTGATAGATGCTGTTTTCCAGCAGGGACAACGCCACCATATCGTTGGGATGCTGGTTCACGCGCGGGACCAGGCGTTTCTTCACCATCGCGTATTCGCCGGTCTCGATCCCGATCTGCGCCTGGAGGTAGAAGACCATGTCCTTGAAGCGGGAGGCCTGTTTGGCCTCCAGGCTGTGCAGCACGTGCGCCGCCAGCTCGAACCTACGCCGACGGATGAGCAGGCACGCGTAGGCCAAAGTGCAAGAACTCTGGATGAAGCTCTGGCAGATGACGTCCTCGGCGATGACCGCATCGGCGGACTTGATTTCATGCTGCGGGGCGGCGATCATGTTTTGCGGATCCGTCTCATTTGAGGATGAAGGTGAAGCCGCCCGTGCGGCGATAATAGGGCAAACCCCCGGATCCGTCGAATTCCCGGCCGCCCAGCGCTCCCTGATCCCGCAATGGAGCCAAGGTAGCGGGAAGGCTGTCGGCGTGCGCGGCAAAATCGATCAAGAAGGTCTCCACGTTGTCCCGCGCCAGTGAGCGGGTGATCCCGTATTCGTAATCGCCTGTAACGTGCCGGTAGGAACTCCCCGGTCCCGCGGCTCCCGCCATCCAGATGGCGAACAACCGCACGGAGGTCGCGAACACCAGGAAAAGTATAGAGACCCCCAGAACCATGGCCGTCTTGCGATCCTTTTCGGACTGCGGATCGACCTGGAGGGGAGCCTCGCGTTCCTCGCTCGCCGCCTTCACCGGCGCGATGAACCCACCGTGCCATAAATTTACGATGCATTCCGAAAGCCGGAAAGACCCGAAAGGCACTTGACGCGCGATTTGCGAGACGCTGCGCCGGGAATCCACTAGGCCCAGCACCAGATAATCCCAGCCTTGGGCGTCCCCGTCGTAGGGGCGGCCGGTGGGCCGGAACACCAGCTTGGGGTCCGGCAGCGCCTCGCGCAAGCGCGGCCATTCGTCGATACGGCGCATCCCCTCCATGCAGGCGAACTCGGTGGAGATGTTGAGCGGAGAGGCCGACATCCCTTTTTGGCCGGCCGTGAACTCATAGCGGCCTTCCAACCAGCCGAACAGCTCGCACACCAGGTCCTCGGTGATGATTTGCTGCCACTCCTTGCGCTCTTCCTCTTGGAGATGGCCCTTGGAGGCCAAGGTATCCAGCAGGGAGCGATCCATATCCCGGCCGATCGCCTCCATATCCGACATATCGGCCTTGGAAACGCGGCCGGTCGCCATGAGGATATCCTTCACCTTGCCCTCGGGGGCTTCCCCGTTCACCCGCACGCCCGCCAGATTCCCCTGCACGATGGACAACTCGGCCTTTTCCTTGCCACGCGAGAGGAGCAGCAGGCCCGTCTTGCGCTGCTGCAGCAGCAATTGCAGCACATCGGCCAAGGAAAAGTCCTTCAATTCCCCCGAGAGGATCATCGTACCGCCCCCTTTTCCATGGCCGCCCGGGAAGAAACCCGGTCCTCGGCGCTGAGCGGGGCACGCAACTGCTTTAGGTTGAAAACGGCGTAAATCAAAAGCAAGGGAGCGATGGGCAACCAGCGTAATGGGCCCAGCGCGAATGCCGGATATTCCATCACCGGATGGTTGGCGCCCCACAATAGCCCGAAGAGCATCGATACGGCCAATGGCCAGAGGAACCGGTCGCCGCCTTTGCCCAGGTACAATAGCCCGACCCCGGGAAACAGGCTGTTCAAGAGGGAACCGATCCGCACCGCGGAAAGCGCCGCGCGATGGCGCAAGCGCGCCACCAAATCCAGGCGCACGCGATTCTCCTGAACGCCCGAAACCGTTTTGAAGCATTGTTCGCAATGCACGCCTTTGCGGCAGGTACGGCACATGATGCGTCCGCAGATACGGCATTCGAAAAGGTCCCACCCTTGGGTTTGCGGCGAATACCGGCGGAAGCGGAACCATAAAACGACCACGGCCAGGACCACCGCCGCCAGCAGCCAGGAACCCGGCAATTCCAGGATCCCGGTGCGTAGGCGTACGCGCAGGAAATCGAGATCGAGCAGGGAGCGCCAGGCCCCCATCCAGGCCTGTCCCGCGCGCAGCATGGGATCCATGGTTTTGCGCACGCCGGGCGCGGTCGGGAAGTGTTCGTCGTTGTCGTTGAGCCATTGCGTGACCCAAACCGGATCGATATCGGCGGCCCGATCCAGGAATTTCTTATGTTCCGCCGAATGGTTGTCGTACAACTCGGCTTGGCTCGAATTGAACCAGGTCTCCACCCGGTCCGGCGCCTCGCGCCGCGCGGTCGCGAAAACGGAAGCCGCCTTCGCGTATTCGAAAGACGCCATGGAGAGATCGCCTTCGTTGAGAAGAGAGAGATCGCTTCCCGGTTCGATACGCGAGGCCTCGCGAGCCCAGTCCGCCGCGCGTAGGTAATTGCCCTGCTTCTTGTATTGGAGCGATACGGCCAGGGCGCGATAGAGGCTATCCTCGCGCGTGCGTAGGCGCAGGGCCGCGGCGCGCTCCATCAGGGGGCCGTCGTAGCCGCGCGACCAGGCTTGATGGTAGAGGGCCACGCCTTGGCGCGCATCGAGATGGCTGCACATCGACCCTTCCCAAGCGATGAGCAGCGGCACCAGCGCGATGCCGAGCAGCACCGCGCGCAGCACCGATTTCTCGTCACCGGAGGAATGTTTCCACAACAGCATGACCCCCAGGATCCCGAGAAACGCGAATCCCAAGCCTCCCACCGCCAGGCTCGCCAGCCCCAGGGCGATGGCCAGATAACGGATACGCATTTCTGCCGCTTTGGGCATGCGTTCGGCTAGAGGGTGAGCGATACGCGGGAAATGGCGCGCGAACAGGACCAATAACCCCAGCCCCCCGAAAAGAACCAGCCCGAAGCGCAGGCAACGGGAGAGATTGACCAGGAAGAGCGCCTGCGCATCGTAGTAGCGCAACAAGCGAAAGGTTTCGCTCAACGACGACCATATATAACCCAGATCCCAAGCGAAGATGGATTTCTCGCGGACGTACAGGACCAGATTTTGGAACGGAATCCAGGGGCACAAAGGATCCAGGCGATGGGCGAACTCCAGGTTCTGCCGCGCGGACTGGAACTTGCCTTCTCCCATGGCTCCCCGGGCCCGCCAGAGTTCGAGCTTGGCGAACTCCGGCAGGCGCATGTATCCCTTTTCCAACATGGCTCGGTGGGTCTCCACCTGCCAGCTATGCGCGCGCTGGCGCAAGCCCGCTTCGTCCAGGATGCGCGCACCCTCGAATGCGAACCCGAGATCCCCATGGGCCGCCACGACCGCGGCCGCGAGATCGGGATCGCCGGCGCCGGGATGCCTGCGATCTTCGGCCATGCCCAGGGCGAGGCCGGTCCAGACCAAGGCAGAGGCGGCTTGCGGAGCGTTGACGCCCGCGGAGCCCCCGGGGGCTTGGGCGCCCGCAGGCGAACGCAACTGTCCGATCAGGGTCGTTCGTTCGGTTTCGCCGGCGGTACCGGCGAAGAGCTTTTTCGCCAGGGGAAAACGTTGCTGGAATTCCCAACGCGAGGCGACCGCCTCGCGGAGCGACTCCAAGGCGGCGGTTTGCGCGCACGCCGGAATCGCCGCGTATGCGACCGTCGCTAACGCGATGAATAACAACTTAAACACCCATCCGCCCCTTCCCCTCCCCGGGGAGGCCGACCGTTCCTTTAGAGTCCCCGCTCCGCTTCCCATGCGCGTCAGAACTGGGCCTTCAACCCGTATCTCTCGATTTTCCTATAAAGCGTAGATATATCCAACCCCAGGATTTTAGCCGCCGTCGGTTTGTGCCAATGATGCTGGGTCAACACCCAGAAGATGTAGGCGCGTTCGATGTCTCCCAAGGTGGGCTCGATTCCGGCCAATGCCGGAGCGGTTCCGGCCGGAAAGAGTTCCGTTCCCGCATCGGCGGAAGCGGCAGCCGAAGCCGCGGCGGAGGCTGCGGGAGTTTTGGGATCCAGCTCCAGGCTTTCGATGGCCTCGCCCGTGCTGAAGGCAATGGCCCGCTCCACCGCATTCTCGAGCTGCCGAACGTTGCCCGGCCAAGCGTAGGTGCGGATCTGCTCCAACGCGCTCGAGGTGAAACGCTTGCGGCCATGCGCTTTGCGCGTCAGGAAATGGTTGGCCAGGATCACCGAATCGTCCCCGCGCTCGGCCAGCGAAGGCGTATGCACGCGTAGTACGTTCAGCCGGTAATAGAGGTCCTCGCGGAAGCGGCCCTGCGCGACCGCCTCCTCCAGATCGACATTGGTGGCCGCCAGGATGCGCACATCGATGGGTTCCGGAACGGTGCCGCCGACCTTGGTGATCTCGCGCTCCTGCAAAACGCGCAGCAACTTCACCTGGGTCCGCAACGGCATTTCCCCGATCTCGTCGAGGAACACCGTGCCGCCTTCGGCCACGGCGAAAAGCCCTTCCTTGTCGATATGCGCCGAAGTGAACGAGCCCTTCACGTGCCCGAACAACTCCGACTCCAGCAGGTTTTCGGACAGGGCCGAGCAATTCACCGGCACGAAAGGCTTGAGCGCGCGCTGCGATTTCTGGTGGATCAGCTTGGCCACCATTTCCTTGCCGGTGCCGCTCTCGCCCGTCACCAGCACCGTGCTTTCCGAAGAGGCAATGGCCTCGATGCGTTCGCGCAAGGAGCGTATCGGCTCCGATTGACCGACCAGTTCCACCCCTTGCCGACGGATGAGATCCTTCAGCCCGCGGTTCTCTTCTTCGAGCACGCGCGGGGCCACCGCCTTTTCCACCACCTTGGATAAGAAGCCCATCTCGAAAGGCTTGGAAATGAAGTCGAAGGCCCCCAGCTTCACGGCCTCCACCGCCTTCTCGACGGTGCCGTAGGCGGTCATGACGATAACCGGCAGGCGCGGCCAGCGGGCGACCAGCGTCTTCACCACGTTCAATCCCGACTCGCCCCCTAGGGAAAGATCGACCATGGCCACCAGGGGCTCGGGATATTCAAGACGGGCTTTAGCCGCGGCGGCGTCATGGACGGAGAAGGGCGCATAGCCCTTCTTCTCGAAAAAGACTTCCAATAACCCGCACAACGACTTTTCGTCGTCGACGATTAGGACCGGGGGTTTCACATGGGAATTATCCCACTATTCGCAGGGCAGAGTCGCGGGGTTTGGCCCTCGGAAGGCCAAGAAAAAGAAGGGGTTAGGCCCGAGTGGGCCTATTTCTTCGAGGCGACGAGCGCGTGCACCTTGCGCTTGTAATTCGAGGCGGTATTCTTCGTGATACCGGCCTTATTGCGGCGGGCGGCCTTATCCAGCATGGAGAAAAAGACGGGAACCTCGGCCAGCAGGGCCTCTTTGGTCGCCGCGGCGCGGATTTTCTTCAGGCTGGTGCGGATGGCGGACCGCACGGCGCGGTTGGCCAGACGGGCCTTATCGGCGGTGATGACCCTCTTGATGGCGGACTTATGATTCGGCAAACGATCCTCCGGACAAATCGACTCGTGGGGGACAAACTTAGCATTTCGGGCTTTTCTTTCCAACTCCAAAGGCGGAAGGGGCTTAAACCTAAGCGGGTGTTCCTCGCCTTCTAGGGCGTTTAGCCCGGGTAAAGGAAGGCGGGGACGTGGAAAAGGGCCAGAATCGGCCCAACCAGGGGCCTCCAAATGCGGAACCAGAAGGCGATGAGCCCGGGCCCGGGATACAAAGTCTCAAACGCCACAATCAGCAGCAGGGGGAAGATTCCCGCGCGCGCCAAGGCGGCCTCGTAGCGATCGGCCCAGCCCTGCGACATGAATGCGGTGACGATCTTGGAGCCGTCGAGGGGGGCGATCGGCAAGAGGTTGAAGATGGCCAGGCTGAAATTGATGCGGATGAAAAGGACCAGCATCGCGTACCAGCCCGAATCCAGCACGCGTTCCGCGAAGATGGAGTAGAGAAAGCAGAAAATGAAAGCCAGGATCAGGTTGGACAGCGGCCCGGCGCAGGCCACCAAAGGCATGCCCGTGCGGGGATTGCGGAGGTTGCGGGCATCGACCGGCACGGGCTTTGCCCAGCCGATGGGCATGGCCCCTAGGATCATGAGGGTTCCCAGCGGATCGAGATGGACCAGAGGATTGAGGGTCATGCGCCCCATCCGCTTGGCGGTATCGTCGCCCAGCCGCCAAGCGGCCCACGCATGGCAGGCTTCATGGAAGGTCAGCGAGACGATCAGGACGAAAAAGCGGAGCAGCAGGGCCGGGATGTTCTCGAACACTTAAGGCAAACTAGCAATCCTTAAAACTCGTCGGCGAATTGGCGGAACCAGCCCAGGCCGGGATACAACGGCGCCAGCTGAGGGATCAATTTCCCGAGCAGGTAGAGCGATCCACAGGCCACCACTAGGTCGGCCCCGGGGCGGAGGGCCCGAGGGCCGGGCGCCCGAAGGTGGGTCGATCGCAGCCAGGCTTCCAAGGCCCCGGGCGCCAAGGGAAAGGCCTCCACCCGCGCGCGTTCGTCCGGGGATAATGCGGCTTCCAATTCGGCGAAAGAGAGGGCCCGCGGGAACTCTTCCCCCAGGGGGATGAAGAGGATGCGTTCGGAAAAACCCAGCACGCGCCGGAAGACGGAAGCATAATCCTTGTCCTTCATGACCGCGAACAGGGCCTGCACGCGGCGGCCGGGGAAGGCGCGACCGAGATAGGCCGCCAAGGCGTCGATGCCGCCGGGATTATGGGCGCCGTCGAGGACCACTGGCGGCAGGCCGGGGGCTTCCAGCCATTGCGTTCGGCCGGGCATGCGGGCTGGGCGCAGGGCCGGGATCCACGTTTCCGGCGGTGGCAAAGCCCGTCCCAGAAAAACCTCCATCGCCAGGAGGGAAAGGGCCAGGTTCTCCCGTTGGTGGGATTCGGGCCGCAGGTCCCCAGGTAACTCGTAAGTGGCGTAACGTCCATGGAACCACAAGGAGTTCGCCCCGGGGATCTCTTCCAAGCAATGGTCCATCAGCCGTATCACCGGGCTGCCTGCGGCGGCGGCGCGTCGATCCAGTTCCTCCAACAAAGCGGGCCTATCTTCCCGTACCACCATCGGGATTCCCGGCTTCAGGATCCCGATCTTCTCCTTCCAGATGGCTTCCACCGTATCCCCCAGGATCGCGGTATGGTCCAGGGAGATGGAGGTGATCACGGTGACGGCGGGTATCACCGCATTGGTCGCATCCAGCCGTCCGCCCAGGCCCGTCTCCAGCACCACGGCCTCGCAGGCCCGGTCGCGGAAGTAGTCCAGGGCCAAGGCGGTGACGCATTCGAAATAAGTGGCCTGCAATTCCAGGATGATGGGCTGGGCCCGGCGTAGCCAGGCGACTATGAAGGCGGCCGGGATGGGCTCCCCATCCACCTGGATTCGCTCCCGGAAGCTGACCAGATGCGGCGAGGTGTAAAGGCCCACGCGCCGGTAGCCGGCCGCGCCAGCCAAGGCCGCCAGGTTGGCGCATACGCTTCCCTTGCCGTTGGTGCCCGCCACGTGCAGGAAGGTGAGGCCGCGCTCGGGATTCCCCAGCCGGTCGAGCAAGGCGTGGATGTTCTCCAGGCCCAGCTTCATGGCGAACTGATTGCGGGCGTAGAAGAAGGCGAGGCAATCCCGGTAGGTTTCGGGAAGCAGTATAGATGAGGTTGCGGTCATACGGCCGCCCGGGGCCTCGAAGGTGGATTCAGGAAAGGTGGGAAAGGACCGAGGCCAGGGTGTCCTTCAGTTCCTTGCGCGGTACGATCATATCGAGCATGCCCTTCTCCAGGAGGAACTCGGCGCGTTGGAAACCCGGCGGCAGGTTCTGGCGGATGGTCTCGCGGATCACGCGCTCGCCGGCGAAGCCGATCATGGCGCCGGGCTCGGCGATGTTGATGTCGCCCAGCATGGCGAAGCTGGCGGTGACGCCGCCGGTGGTGGGATTGGTCATGACGGAGATATAGGACACGCCGGCCGCGTTCAATTGCGCGATCACGGCCGAAGTCTTCACCATCTGCATCAGGGAAAGCGCGCCTTCCTGCATGCGGGCGCCGCCCGAAGCCGAAACCATGATGGCCGGGATCTTCATCTGCAAGCCGCGCTTGAGCACGCGGGCGATCTTTTCCCCTTCCACCGAACCCATGGATCCGCCGATGAAACGGAAATCCATCACGCCCAGGCTCACCTTGATGCCCTTGATCTCCCCGACGCCGGCCACCACGCCGGAATGGGCGCCGGTGTTCTTCTCGGCATCGTGCAGGCTATCCTTGTACTTCTTCTTGGCGACGAACTTGAGGGGATCGGTGGACTTGAGGCCCTGGTCCATCACCTGCCAGGTACCGTCATCGATCAGGAGCTTGACGTAATCGTTGGCGCCGATGCGGAAGTGATAGCCGCAATGCTCGCAGACGTACTTGTTGGCCGCCAGCTCCTTCCGGTACAGGATCTCCTTGCATCCTTCGCACTTCACCCACAGGTCCACCGGAGTGTCCCGTTTGATGAACGTACCGATGCCGGATTTAGCCTTGCGGAACCATTCCATTCGTCTTCTAACCGTCCAGGGGAGCTTCTAAATGAGGGGATTTAAGATAGCCAAAGGGGGGCGAGGCGTCATTAGCGCGCGTTCTGGGCGATTTTCGCGCAAAGAGGGCGCGGAACCGCTAGTGCTCAGGCAGGACTGAGCACTAGGCCATCGCCACGCGCCAATAGATGTAATCCGCCCAGGATTGGTGGGGGATCTTGAAGCTCAGCTTATTGACCAGGTTGCGCGGGGCCGCCTTGGTGAGCCGGGGCGCATAAGGCTGTTGCAGCATGCTCAGCTCGCCTGCCTTCCAGCGTTTGTTCCCTTTGCGATTGTTGCAGGTCATGCAGGCCGCCACCACGTTGTCCCATGAGGTTTCGCCCCCGTGGCTTTGCGGGATCACATGGTCAAGGGTAAAGCTGGCCATGGTCACCTTGACCCCGCAATAAACGCAACGGCCATGATCGCGGGCGTAGATGTTCTTGCGATTGAAGGGGAGGAAGTTGGTGAAGTTGCGCGGCATCACCTGCATGTCCAGGCATTGGATGATAGACGGGATGCGCATGCTGAACCGGGGCGAGCGGACCACCTTGTCTTCGTATTCCGCGACCACGATGGCGCGGCCCAATGACCAAAGGGTAATCGCCTTCTTCCAGGAGATGATGTCCATCGGAATGCCGGCCTTATTCAGCGCCAACGCTTCAACCATGGGGACTACCTTCGTCCATTCCATCCCGCGCCCGGACGCGAGTCCTACTAATTTTACTAAAGTCCACTCGCCTCGGCACCAGTAAAATAGGGGTCTCCAGGGCCGCGCGGCCTCCAATCCTCCAACCTCCGGTTCCTTTTTAACTACTGATCGGGTTCCAAAGGTCCTGAAAGCATGCGGCGAAAACCCAATATCGGTAGCCCCAAAATCGAAGCCGCCCTGGCGCTGGGGCTCTTGCTCAGCTTCTTCCTTCCCTGGCTCCACTCGATGGGCAAGCCCGTGTCGGCCCCGGAGATCCGCGGCCTGCTGGAGGGGCCCCACCGCTTTTTCTCTTCCTTCCACGCTGGCTCGCGCATTTCCATCGACTATCGCCTCTCGCTTCTACTATGGACGGTGCCCATCGCGGCCGGTTGCATCCTGATGGCGATCGCATTGCAGCGTTATCGCGGCTGGATGGCCGCGCTCGCCGGAAGCCTGGCGGTGGCCGCCTTCCTCTTCTTACAGCATGAGGTGGAAGGGTTCCCGTTCCACCGTTTGGCCTGGGGCGCCTACCTGGCGCTGTGCCTAGGCGCGGCTTTAATCTTCTCGGCCCTGTGGCGGATTCTCATCATCCCCCCATGACCCTTGGCTTTTGCCTGGGGATGCGATCGTCCGCGGTTCGGGAGCCGGTCCCGCGGCCAAGCGGGAGAACGCTTCTCCCGCGGGGATCAGCAGAACCGGCCATGCGGGCAAACCGTAGCGACATAGCCCGACCTGGATGGCGGCCACCAATGCCAGATAGCCTAAGCCGCAGGCCAAAGGCAGCGCGAGCGCGACGCGGCGGCCCCGGCCCAGTATGCATCCGAGGCAACCGGCCACGGCCAGCAGCCACAAGGGAAGATGGGTGAGGCCGCGTTCCAGCCGGCGCGCCGATTCGCCTCGTGCGATCAACGCCACGGGGTAATCGCCTTCGCATTTGCAAAGCAGGCGGGCCGCCTCGTTCCCGAACGCCCCTAGGTAACGCGCGGGTTTCCCCCGCATCCCCGCCAGCGCCCGCGCGGTCAAAAGCGCGTCGGCCGCTCTGATTTCGGTAACGTCGGCCGAACCCAGTTTTAGCTCCAGCCGATGGGGCATGGCGTTCACGGGCCAGGGCATATCGTAACGCCACCCGGTCCGCCAGGCGGGCAGCTCTTCCCGGATCCCCGGCAACCGCGCGGCCACGAAATCCCATTCCGGCGCGGCCGGATCGTTGAGTTCGTAATAAGCGTAATGCGTATAGACATTGACCCCGAGGGCGATCGAGCGCTGATAACTTCCATGGGCTAAGCCGTTGGCGAGCGCTCCCGAGGCCGCCAGGAACAGCCCAGCCACGACGGCGACCGATGCGGCCACCTCGTTGACGACCTGCCTTTCCGCCGGGTTTTGCTGTCGGCTTTGCGGCCGATTTTGCGACCGGGTCGAGATCACGCGCGCGAAGCATGCGACCCCGGCCAGGAGCAGAAAGGGATCAGTCACCTGGCGGCACAGGCTTGCGAGCCCGGCGATTCCGCAGAAGGCGGCAAAGCGGGCGCTTCCGAAGCTGAAGCGGGCGCTTCCGAAGCTGAAGCGGGCCGGGGACGGACGCAGGATCGTTTCCAGCGCCAAGACCATGGCCCCCAGGAACAGGAAAGCGAATACGGTCGTATCGAAGATCTTCAGAGGCTCGCGCAACCACAGGTTATCGAAGAGGAACAATGCCAAGGCGAATGCGGTCGCCGCCGGACGCCAGGCCAGGGCGCGCCCGGCGCGCGCGATCCATCCGGCCATGCTGAGCTTGAGAAGGCACTGCGCGAAAGCGGCGGCCTTGGGAGCGTGGAATAATCCGAGGAAGAGGGGATAGAGTTTGGGCCGGTACAGCAGCGCGCGGAGATCGGTTTCCAACCCATGCCCGATGCGCCAGAAACCTTGGCTATCGGGATTCTCCAGATCGGGGGCGCTGCGCGCCCAGAGCACGAATTGGGCGACGACGCCGGCGGCTACGACGAGGGCCAAGGTCCAACGGGCCCGGGCGGGAGAACGGCACAGGCGCTCCAGGAGGATCCAGAGCAGGGCCAGGGACAGCGCCTGGTAGAGTAGGAAGTAGGCCATGGCGGATTGGGGCCATTGTATGCCAACGAAGAGCGCGACGCAAGCCGGGGATCTACGATGAGGATATATCGCACTTCTCGCAACAGTGTCGCGAGTTCCCGCTCCGACCCGTTTGGCTTGTCGCATTCACCCCGAGGAATCGGGATCGCGGCCGATGGATTAGAATCGTCGGATGGATTCGGATCAGGCTGGGAATTCAGGATCGGGACAAGGCCAATAGACCCCGCAGCTGCGCCCGCCCCCCGCGGAAAGCGGCATAGACCGAGCACAAGCCGCCGATCAGGGCCGAAGCCGCCAGGCATATCCCCGGGATGCGCCAATCGGGGATCCAGGGAACCTGCCACACCAGCAAGTCGATGACCCAGGCCGCGGCTAGGCTCAAGGCCCAACCCGTGGTTCCGGCCGCCAGGCAAAAGCCCGTGTATTGCACCAGGGATTGGCGCGCCAGGCGCGCGCGCGGCTCGCCCAAGGTGCGCAGAAGCAGAACGGTCTTGCGGCTCTCGGACACCAGCGCATCCACGATGAGCCAAAGGATGGCCAGGCCGATCAGCAGGGCGAATCCGGACAGGAAGCGCACCAGCCAAGCCAATTTACCCAGGGTCTGGACGGTACGGCCGATCACGTCCCGCAAGTTCAAGATGGTCACGTTGGGGAAAGCCGCGCTCACCGCGTCCTGCAAGCCCTCCGCTTCGCCCGCAGGCAAACTGCCCAGGGTCCCCAACCAAGTCTTAGGCGCCATCTCCAAAGCACCCGGCTGGAAGAGCACGAAGAAATTGGGCTGGAAGGAAGCCCAGCGCACCTGCCTTAGGCTGGTCACCTTGCCTTCTACTTCGACGCCTTGCACGTCGAAGCGGAGGGTGTCCCCCAAAGCGAGGCCCACCCGCTTCGCGAAATCCTTCTCGAGGCTGATCTCCGGCAAGGCGCCTTCGGCCGCCGGCCCACGCCACCAGTTGCCCGCCGACACCTTCTCCGCATCCGAAGGCTGATCGCGGTAGGAAAGGTTGAATCCCCGCGTGCGGAATTGCTCGCGGTTACGCGCCTCCACCGTGGCCGCGCGCTGGCGTTTCCCGCCCGCCTCGGCGCGAAGCCATGGGAGCAGTTGCCGCCAGCCTTTGGCCGCCGCGCTGTCCCCTTCCTCACGCTTGAAAGGTTTCCCGTTCAAGGCTTCCAAACGCGCCCGCACCATCGGCGCCGGTTGTTCCAAGGCCGCTCCCCGGGCCTTAAGCAAGGCTTCCACGCCGGACAGTTGTTCTTCTTGGATGTCGAACAGGAAAAGCTGCGGCAGGACGCGTCCCTTCGGCACGCGGATCTCGTTCAGGATGAGATCCTGCAATTGCGGGATAAGGCAGGAAGTGAAGGCGACGAAGCCGAGGGCGGCGAAGGCCAGCAGCGATTTTTCGCGGCCCCAGCGGATGGAACCGAGCGCGATGCGCAGGGGGTAACCCATGCGAGACCGTAACCCCCAGAGTACCCTAAAGGCGAGCCAGCCGAGCCCAGCCAGAAGCAGGAAAGCCGCTCCCATGGACCCCACCGAGAGGGCGCTCAGCACCCAGGAACGGCTGTCGGCCATGGCCAAGGCGAAGAAGAACGCCCCCTGGGCCAGGAACAAGAGCGCCCGCAGCCACAGCCGTAAGGGCGTCCCCTCGAGCGGCTTGATCAAGGTGGCCGGCGGCACCCGGCCGAGGCCGGCGAAGCCGGTGAGGCAAAAGAGCAAAGAGGTGCAAACCGCCAAGGCCCATCCCAAAAGCAAGGTGGAAGCGGGTAAGGAGGATGGGATCTGCACCGCGTAAAGGCGGTAGATGAGCAGGGGCAAGCCGATGGCCCATAGCCGCGCCAACACCAGCCCGAGCGCCGCCGCCAGGGAAGCGAGCAATAGGTTCTGCGCCATGTATAACCCGACGATGCGGCGGCGCGAGGCCCCCAAGGTGGCCAATACCGCCACCGTCTTGCGTTCCCCTACCAAATGATGGCGAAAGAAAAAAGCCGCCCCCACCGCCGAAAGCAGGAAGGCCGAAAGGCTCAGCATCTTAAGGAATGCGATCACCATGTTGAAGCTGCGCCCCAAATCGGAGCCCGAATCGGTATAGGCGGAAATATCGATCTCGGGATCGGCCAAGGCGGCTTCCAGGCTGTCGCGCAACGCGTCCACGTCGGCGCGCGCGGGCAAGGCATAGAATCGATACCGGAAGATTCGGCTGCCCTTGGATTCCAGGCCGGTGGCCGGCATGTCGTCCAGCAGGATGTAAACGCGGCTCCCCATCTCCCAAAACTCGAAATTGCCGCCGGGCCGATCGGTATACGCGTCTTTGATGCGGAAGGTCTTGTTGCCCAAGGCGACGCTGTCCCCGGCCTTCAATTTCATGCCCGCGAGCAGCTCCAGGGGAACCAGCATGTCCCCGCTCCGCAAATCGGCGATGCGGCCGGACCATTCCCCGCCTCGCGCATCGCGAGCGGCCGCGCCCGCGAAAGAGAAAGATCCGATCAAAGGATAACCGCGCGAGATGGCCTTGACCTGGACCAGACGGCTGGCGGCGGAGGGCTGGGTAACGGGTAAGTTACCCTGGGCCCCGCCCTCCTTCGGCTTGCCCTCGGCGCGTACGGGCGCGACCGGCCCGGCCCTTAGCATGGACAGGAAACCCCACACTTCCGCCTGCCGCGATTCCGGAGGGATCAGGCGCGCGAGGGCCGCCTCTTCGGCCGCGGAGAAGGGCCGCCGCGCGTGTACGCGTAAATCTCCCTCCAGCAACTCCTTCGATTTGTCGTGGATCTCGGCTTGGAAGTTGCGCGCCAGGCCGTTGACGACCAGGAACACCGAAAGCCCCAAGGCGTAGATGGCCACGAAGGAGAGCCAGGCGCTCCGCCCATGGCGCAACAGCCTTAGGAAAAGGGGCATGGCTACCGGAGGCCTTTCAGGCGAAGCGGCCCAGATGCAAGGTAAGCACGCGGGAGCATTTGGCCGCCAGCTCGCGGTTATGCGTCACCACGATGGCCGTGAGGCCGCGCTCGGCGATGAGGGAGAAGATGAGGGACTCCACCTCTTCGGCGGTGGCCTCATCGAGATTGCCAGTGGGTTCGTCGGCGAAGAGCAAGCGCGGTCCGGGGGCCAAGGCCCGGGCGATGGCCACGCGTTGTTGCTCTCCTCCCGAAAGCTGATGCGGGAAGTGCCCGGCGCGCGCGGCCAGTCCTACGCGTTGCAGCAAAGCATCGGCGCGGGCGCCCGCGTCGCGCTCCCGCAGGATCTCCAGGGGCAAGGCTACGTTCTCGCGGGCCGTAAGCGAGGGCACCAGATGATATTCCTGGAAGATGATGCCCATATTGCGACCGCGCAGGCGGGCCAAGGCATCGGGGTTCAAGGACGCGAGGTCGGTTCCGTCAAAGCGGACTTCGCCTTGGTCGGGGGCTTCCAACCCGGCCAACAGGCTGAGCAAGGTGGTCTTGCCGCTGCCCGACTGCCCCAAGACCGCCACGCTTTCGCCCGCGCTGAACTCGGCGTCGAGGCCGTGCAGCACGCGCGTGGCGCCATAATTCTTCGCGAGATTCGCCGCGCTGAGCAAGGTCATGCGAGGAAACTAGAAAATGGGGGATCCAGGCCAATGAAAAGGGCCCCGGCGATACATCGCCGGGGCCTGAAATGGACGAAGGGAGGCTACGCCTTAGGCGTGGACGAATTCCCGCGACTTGGCGCCGGACCCGGTGGACTGGTTCGCTTTGTTCTTCTTCACCCAGAAAATCAGGATGGTGAAGAGGACGACCAGGATGGCCGGGAACATGACCATGGTTCCCAGGGTCGCCTGTCCGGCCACCAACTCCAGGTTGTCACCGGTCAGGCCTTTGGCGGCCGCGGCGGCTTTATCGTTATCGATCCAGGCGCCGATAATCGGCTGGAAGATGGAGGAGGAGAACATTCCCACCGCTCCGATCACCGACATTCCCAACGCGCCGCTCTTCGGAATCTTATCGGCGATGAAGCCGATCATGTTGGGCCAGAAGTAGGCGATTCCCGCCGCATAGATGACGGCAGCCAAATAAGCCCCGCCGCCGGTCTGGGTGCTCAGGAGGTAGACGCCGATGGTACCCAAAATGGCCGAACCGAGCAGCACGCCCGTCTGGTCGAACTTTCCGACCATGTTGCCGCCGAAAAAGCGGGCCACCGCCATCAAGCCGGTCACCAGGGCCAGGATCAACATGGGCTGCGCGCCGCTCTTCGACAGGATCAGGCCGACCCATTGCTGGGGTCCGAATTCCGAGATGGCGGTCAAGGACATGCAAATGAACATCATGATGAACAGAGGCGACAACATCGCCTTGAAGTTGTTCGCCAAGGAGTTGGCTTCCACAAGCTTCGACTTCGGGAAAGCCTGGCCGAAGAAGAGGATGGCGTAGACGATGGTGGGAGCCATGATGACGGCGATTTGGGTTTGCCAGGAGAAGTGCGCGTCGGTCATGAACTTGGACAACAGGGAACCGATGACGATTCCGCCCGGGAACCACATATGGAAGCGGTTCATCTTCTTGCTCATCTCGACGCCCTCATAGGCGTCGGCGATCATGGGATTACAGGCGGCTTCGGTGCAGCCGTTGCCCAGGCCGATGAGGAAGGTGGAAACGAGGAGGCCGACATAGCTGGCGCTGAAGATGGTCAGCAAGATGCCGATGGAGTGGGAGAAGAAGGCGAACTGCATGATGCGCTTGGGACCGACGGTGTGGTAGACCAGCCCGCCGACCAGCATGGAGAGCGGGAAGCCCAGGAACCACATGCTATTGATGAAGCCTAACTGGTGGGCATTGAAGTTCAACTCTCTTCCCAGCTGAGCAAGAATTCCAGCACGAATGCTGAAAGAAAATGCCGTGGTAATCAGCGCAAAACAGCTGGCGTAAAAGAGCCTGTTTTTATTATCCATACTTAAATTCCCTCACCAGTTAAGGTTAGACCGCAGGATTCCTGCGGTTCAGACGGGTAAATGTACTGCAAATAACCCGAACTTTCCACGCAAGTCCTGCCATTTTGTTGCATTGAATGTATTTCCCGGCTGGTCTTTGGTTTCTTTGGCCCCCGGCAGCGGTAATTTGAATGATTTATCGGAAAATCACGTCTAACCGGAAAGGCATGTGATGCCTGTAACATCCATGCCGGACGATCGTTATGAATGATGTTCCGGTTTGTCCGGGCGTTGCAGTCCCGCTTATTCCCCTGCCGGGATCCGCCGCAAAAGAATGGGTTTTAAGTATGCGAATAGACTGTCCGCCAGAATGCGATGCCCCTTCTCGTTGGGATGGATGCCATCGGCTTGGTTGAGGGCGGGCTCGCCCGCCACCCCTGCCAAAAGGAAGGGCATCAGGGGTAACTTGTACCTAACAGCGAGCTCGGGATAGATGCGGGCGAAGTCGGCGGCGTATTGGGACCCGTAATTGGGCGGTACCCTGAGGCCCGTTAAAGCCACTTCCCAATTCCGCTCGCGGCAAAAGCGGATGGCGTCCTCTAGGTTCTTACGCGTTTCTTCCGGCTTCATGCCGCGTAGACCGTCGTTGGAGCCCAAAGCCAGCACCACCAAATCGGGTTTGGCCTTGGCGTACCATTGCAGCCGACGCACCGCGCTAGCGGAAGTGCTTCCGCTGGAACCCCCGTTGATGACCTGGCAGCATGCGGGCTTCCATGCCCGGAGCTTGGCATCCAGCAAGGCGGGGAAAGCATCTTCCTTCTCGACACCCAAGCCTTCGGTGAGGCTGTCCCCCAGGATCAGGATTTTAAGGGGCGTTTTGCCGGCTTCGGCCCCGAAGGCCAGGGCGATGGCGAAGAGGAGGAGGCCGGCGCGCAGGCGCAACAGCGGGAGACGCACGCGGGACGGGCCCATCAATGGGAGAAATACCACCAGGTGAAAGCGGCCAAGGCCAGGCGATACCAGCCGAAGCCCTTGAGGGTGTGCTTGCCCAGGAAGCCGATGAAAAAGCGGACTGCGAACCAGGCCGAGACCAGCGCCACCAGGAAGCCGAGGGCGAAGAGAGGCGCATCCGAGAGGTGCAGGAACTCCCGGCTTTTATAGAGATCGAATCCGGTGGCGGCGATCATGATCGGCACCGCGGCCAAGAAGGAATATTCCGCCGTGGTCTTGCGATCGACGCCCATCAGCATGCCGCCGATGATGGTCGATCCCGAGCGGGACATGCCCGGCCACAGCGCGAAGCATTGGAACAGGCCCACCCATATGGCCTCGCGCACGCCGATATCGTCCAGGCGCGTGACGCGCGTGCGGGGCTTGAAGATTTCGATCAGGATCAGGCCTACGCCGCCGATGGCCAGGCCGATGGCCACCGTGAGAGGGCTGAACAATTTTTCCTTGATGACGTGATGGAAAAGCTTGCCGAACAAAAGGGCCGGCGCGGTCGTGACGGCCAAGAGGAGCAGGCCCCGCACGCCCGCGAAGCGCTGGCCGGAGCCAAGGTCGGCGGAGCCGGGGTCGGTCGAGTTCCGTTCCGAGGGCGGCGAACCCGCGGGCGCGCGGCCGGGGATGAGGCCCAAGAAGCGATCCCGGTAAAGGAAGGCTACCGCCAGGATGGCGCCGAGCTGGATGAAAACCTCGAAGGCATCCGCGCGGTCGCCCGTAAAGCCGAGCAAATGACCGGCGATGATCATGTGCCCGGTGGAGGAGACGGGAATGAATTCGGTTAGACCTTCCAACAAGCCTATGATTATGGCTAAGCCGTAGAGCATGTCCGGCAAATTAATAAATAAAAACCGGCGATCCCCACGGCGTCTTCACGCGCGCAAGGCCCGCAACATCTCTTCCAGGCTGCCGCGTCCCTCCGCTCCGCCGGCGCGCCACATCCAAGAGGGTCCCGCAGAGCCGCGCTCGGCCCGCACTTCGATGTCCGCCGTCCCGGCGCCCGCCGACCCGTCGCCGGCCGCAGTCCCGGCCGCGCCTGCGCCCGAAACGGCCGCGATCCCTTCCCTCTCCAATGCCCGCGCGGTCCAGAAGACGATGTCGGGGTCGCCCTGCAAACGCGCCGAGCGCGCCGCTTCCCCATGGATGCGGAACTCACCCGTCGCGCGATCGAACGCCACGTCCCCCTGATCGAAAGTCCCCCCTATCGCGCCGGAAATCGCCAGCTCCTCGGGAAGGCCGGAACGCAACGCGCCTTCGGCCGAGACCAGCCACAGGCGATCGGCCGCCCGCAAGGCCAGGTCGAGATCGTGGGTGGAGACCAGCACCGCGCGGCCGCGCATACGCGCCAGGCGACGCAAAGCCCGCATGGCGCCGACCCGCCGCGGTAGATCCAGAAAGGCCGTGGGCTCATCGAGCAGAAGCGCGACGGGATCCTGGGCTAGGGCGCGCGCCAGCATGGCTCGTTGCTTCTCCCCGTCCGAAAGCTCGTCGCAGGGCCGCAGGCGCAGTTCCCACGCGCCCGCTTCTTCCAATCCTCGGCGAATGGCTTCGCGGTCCTCATCGCCAAGGCGACCGCTCCAACCCGTATGGGGATATCGCCCCAAGGCGGCCAAGTCCTCCACCGTCAAATGGCCCAGCTCCATCCGCTCGGTGAGCACGATCGCCAAACGCCGCGCCCGCGCCGCCGCGGGCAGGGTCGCCGCGTCGCGATCCTCGAGCCAGATCCGGCCCGCCAAGGGCGGCTGCAATCCCGCTAGCGTGCGCAACAGGGTGGATTTGCCCGCCCCGTTTGGGCCCAACAGGCATACGAGTTCCCCCGCGCGCAGTTCCACGTCGAGCCCGGACAGCACCGCGCGGCCCGGATAACCTACGGCCAGGGCTTCGGTTCGCAAAGGAACGGCGCGGTTCGTCATTCGTCCCTCGCGGCGCGGCGGCGGACCAGGATCGCGATCACCACGGGCGCCCCGACCAGCGCGGTGACGGCATTCAGGGGGAGCGTGCGGCCTCCGCCAGGTAGGCGGCAGGCGAGATCGGAAGCCAGCGACAGGGCGGCCCCGAGCAAGACGCAAGCGGGCAGCAGCACGCGATGATCGGCGGTGCGGAACATGCCCCGGCACAAGTGGGGCACGGCCAGGCCGAGGAATGCGACCGGACCGCAGAAGGCGGTGACCGCGCCGGCCAGCAGCGAGGTGGAAGCGAGCAGCATGGCGCGCAAGCGGCCCGCGTTCACGCCCAGGCTGCGGGCGTAGGTCCAGCCCAATAAAAGCGCGTTCAGGGGCTTGGCGCAAAAGGCGGCCATCAGGATCCCCAGCCCAGTCGCGATCCCGAGCGCGGGCAGTTGCGCCCAAGTCACGCCCGCATAGCTGCCGAATCCCCAGAAGGTGAAGGCGCGTAAGCGCTCCGAATCGCTGAAGGCTTGCAGCACGGCCACCAGCCCGCCGGCGATTTGCCCGAACATCAGGCCCAGGATCAATAAGGTAGAGTTGCTTCGGATCCGCCGGGACACGGCTAGCACCAGCAGCATGACCGCCGCGGCGCCAGCCACGGCCGATCCGGCGGTTCCCAATTGCGGGCCCAGATGCGAAAGCGCCGGCAGGCCCGGTAACGCCCCGGCGCCCGCGCCGGCCAATACGGCCAAGGCCACGCCCAAGGTCGCCCCCGCGCTGATACCCAATGAATAGGGCCCGGCCAAGGGGTTGCGGAACAAGGTCTGCATTAAGAGTCCGCTGACCGCCAGTCCCGATCCGGCCAGCGCCGCGGTGAGGCAACGGGGCATGCGCAATTGCCAGAGGATGTCCCGCCACACGGGATCGCCCACGGGACGGCCGAATAGGATCGAGGCAGCCGCGTGGATGGGTACGTGCACCGATCCGCAGGCCAGACCCAGGATCAATAGGGCCGCGAGCAAAACCGCAAGGACGACGAGACCCGCCCAGGCGGGAAGACGCGCGGCGGCTTGGATAGGGGGCCTCTCCTGGGCGGGGCCGATCGGGTTTCCCATCATCCGTTCTTCCCGGCGGCGCGCGCTCCGGCCGACGGCTCCGTTCCCGCGCGCTTGCCCGCAGGCAGGCGCCGATACCAGCGCATGACATGCCCGGGCATAAGCTCGGGATGCAGGATGGCGATCAGATCCGCCAGCACCCAGTCGGGACGCGTGGCTCCCGTCTCGAAGAAATCACGGCCGCCATCCGCGCAGCGGATGCGATCGTTGTTCCAAACGTTTCCTTCCCGAAAGGCGCGGAACAGGGCGTAGCGGTCATCCTGCGCCCTCGCATCCGCCAAATCTTTCCATTCGCCGCCGTTGATCCAGATTTCCGCCCCGCCCGCCTTCGCCAAAACCGCCTCCAGATCCAGGTTCAGGCTTCCGCGCGTGGTATCCCCGGCCCAAGGGTAAGCGGCGCCCGCATCGGCCAGGAGCCGCGCCACGTAGGTATGGCCGCCGGGCACCCACCATGCGCCTCCGAAAGGCGCGCCCACCACCACCACGGGTTTGCGCGCGGCCCCCGCGGCCAGCGCCGCCAAGGCTCGGTACGAGCTGTCGATCCCGGTGAAGATGGAATCGGCCGCGGCCGCTTTTCCGAAGAAGGCCGCCGTGAACTTGATCCATTCGGCGCGGCCCAACGGGTTTTCCTCCATGTACGATCCCTCGATCGCCGCCGGCAGCCGCGCCTCGGCCAGCTTGGCCAAGCCCCCGTCCGACGATCCTCCGACTATATAAGTGAAGAGCAATTCGGGCCGCAGTTCCACCAAAGCCTCGAGATCGAGGTGCATATCGTCGCCCACGTCCCGGATGCGGCCGTCCGCCAGCCGTTGGCGCACCGCGGGACTGCAGATATACCGCCCCGACCCTACCCCGGCCAGGGCATCCAGTACCCCCAGGTCTTCCAGATGCCGGAGATTGGTGGTGGTGAGGGTGACCGCCCGGCGCAAGGGCACGGCCACGATTTGGGTATCCCCCCCCTGGGCGCGGCCCGAGGCTTGATCCCGGGGCACCAGTAAATAGGTAAAGTCCCGGTGCGCGCCTTGCCAGGGATCATGCACCGTGATCCGCGTGGCATTCCCGCTACGGAACATGGAAAAGACTTCCGCATAACGCAAAGCCTCCCCTTCCCGGCTCGGGCGATTTTCCCCGTGCCCGCTGGAAGGGCGCTCGACCCCGGCCTTCGCCTGTCCGCCCGAAGCCGAATGATCGCATCCGGACAGACCCAGGATAATCGCGGCGGCGAACCGCAATGGCGGCGAAAAGATTCCCATGCATTCTCCGGGAGGCCGGGAAATATAGCTCCCCGCCCGTACCTGCTTCCGGAAACCGAATTTGCTATTATTGGATTCAGGCGTCCATCGACTTGGCCGTAGGGTGATTCGCCTAGGATGCTCGCTCGACCCGATCATCCGCACGCACTCTCAGAATTCCGGATTGGAAGCTTTCAGCCGTGACTCCGCAGCCGCCCGACCCTTCATCGGATACTGGAACCGCCGACTCCGACGCCGGATCCATGTCGCAGCGTCTGGAAGATTTCTGGCGCAGCCGCAAAGCGGAAGGCGAACTCCAGACCACGGAAATCCCCATCTCCATGCTGCTGGCCCTGGATAAGATGGTCCAGCAACAGGCCGGCGCCTCCGCCGTGCCGGCCGAACGCGAATCCGCCACGGAGGCCGCCGCGGACTCCGCCGCATCCCAGCGCAAAAGCGCGTTGACGGTGCGCGATCTGAGCGGGCACTTGAAACGCGTCGCCGCTTACGCCAAACTCCTCGCCCTCAAGGCCGGCCTTTCCGAGCAAGAGTCCAATTTCGTAAAGCAGATCGCGCCCATGCACGATATCGGGAAATGGGCCATCCCCGAAGCCATCCTGCAAAAGCCCAGCACCTTGACCCCGGAGGAGTGGGAGATCATGAAGACCCACACCCAGGCCGGATACGAGATGCTGAAGGATTCCAAGCTGGACGTGCTGCAAATGGGAGCCCTGGTGGCGGTACAGCACCAGGAAAAGTTCGACGGCACGGGTTATCCCAAGGGCCTCAAGGGCGAAGAGATCCACATCTATAGCCGCATCACCACGGTGGCGGACGTCTTCGACGCACTGGGCAGCCAGCGATCCTACAAGCAGGCTTGGGCCGTGGCCGACATCGTCCAGTATTTCGCCGAGGGGCGCGGGACCCATTTCGATCCGAGGTTGGTGGACTTGCTGCTGGAGAACCTGGAAGAATTCCTGGCGGTCCGCAACGAGTTGCCTGTCGCTTAAACCGTTTCCCGGCGGACGTCGCCGCCCAACAACCCTTCCACCATCCCAATCAACGCGTTCAGGCGGAACGGCTTCTGCAGGAACGCCACGCCGGGCATCCCCAGGTTTTTATGCACCGCCGCGTTATTGGTTCCGGTGTATCCCGACATGAAGATCACTTTGAGACCGGGGAAATCCTGCCTCAGATTCTCCACGAGCTCGGACCCGCTCATTTGGGGCATCACCACGTCGGTAAGCACCAAGTCGATGGGGCGATCCGCGTTGCGAATCATCTCAAGGGCCTCCACGCCCTGAGACGCCTCAAGGACTTCATAGCCCTTGATCTCGAGGAGCTCGCGGATAAGGCCGCGCAGCATATCTTCATCTTCCACCAAAAGGATGGATTTCATCACACGTAAAGATACCATCCGGGGGCTGCGAGGCAAGCGCCGAAAGAAATTCGATGCTTTATTCCGGTGATCCGCGTCTCAATCCAGGGCAACTCTTTTCAAAGCCATGGCGGTATCGGCGGAAACCTCGCAGCGGAAGCGGATTTCGCCCAGCACCCGTCCCGTCTCCGTTTCCAGGCGCACTTCCCATTTCCCCGGGGTCAGATTGCGTTTATCGGTGTACCCGCGAAAACCTTCGGCACGGCCGCCGGCAATGGGGAAACCGATGCGCGAAGCGTCCACCCACCCGCGCCGGGGATCGTCGTAGCGCCAGCGATGGTACAGGGTGCAATGCAAACCCTTGGGGGCGAACACGGAAGTGAAACAAAAGATCTTCTCGCCGGGCCTTTGCCGCACGAGGGTTTCCGAGGTCCTCCAAAAAGCCCAGGCCGGCGGCGGTTCGATCTCAGCCGTGTAGTCGCCGTCGACCCGTTCCAGGTTACGGCAAATGGAAACGTTCTTCTTGACCAGCGGCACCGGTGGGATGGCGTTGACGAGATAGAGCCCCACCAGGCCTAAAGCCACGGCATAGGTGGGCCAGAGATTGCCCTTGGCCTTGGGGGAAAGCCGCTTCACGGCGTAAGCCAGGCTTACGCCCGCGGCCGTGCTGATGAAAAACCAGATCGCTTGGATACTTCCCATCAAGTGGGGGATGGCGAAATTGAGAAAGAGAATCGCGCAGGTCCCGAACAAAGCCCAGGTCAGGGTAAAACGATGGTAATGGTCTTCCAGGAATTCGTTGGCGACCAATAGGCTCAACAAGACCGCGACCACCAGGAATCCCGGTAGGTAACTGGAGCTGAGGAAATACAGGATGAACAGCGCGCAGAATTGGCTTCCGAAGCTGAATTGCAGGAAGAAGACCGGGCCTTCTTCGCGCAGCCAATTACGGGCTTTGGCGAAAGCGGTGGTGGTCTGGGCCTCCCGGCCGGTTTCCCCCGCATGCCCATGCGCTGCGCCGTCGCCGTGGTCCCCTCCGTGCGCCGGCGCGGCTTCAGGTCCGCCCAGGCGGCCGCGTCGGCCCATGAATATCAAGAGCCCGGTCGAGACCAGCAAATAGCTCAGCAACCTCCAGAGATCGAAGGCGGTGACCGCGCGACCTAGGGTGAGGGCGTCCCAAAGGAAGCCCCCGAAGAAGCCGACCGCCGGGAAGACGGCTTTAGCGCGGTCGAACAGGGCGGCGAAGCGGTTCACGGTGGCCTCGGATATCGGGTCGGTTGCGGAAAATTTATAACTTTCGCGGAACAGCCCTTAACAGGGTGTTGAGAAAGTCCCCGCGAGGCCAAAGGCCGTGCGAGCGGGTCGCGGCCAAGGAGGACGAAGGAGCGATATTCGGAGAATATCGCAACTGAGTCCGACGCAGGCCCCGGCCCGCGCAGCCGGCCGACGCCCGCGCGGACTTTTTCAACACCCTGTGAAAGGGGGCCGCGCGCGGCCCGCCCCATTCCTTGGACGCATATCCAATGGCCTTGAAACCCTATCATGAAATCGCCGGCGAACCGCCTCGGCCCCAGCTCGTGCTGAAGGCCGGGGACGGTCGGGAATACGGCGTCGTCGAGTATTACGAAACCGACCGCGCCCGGCCGTATACCCATGTGCTACTGGAATTCTTCCCCTCCGACTCCCCGGAGGGCCCGCGCCCCCGCATTTGGTTAGACCTGTCCGCCTGGAGCGTCGCCATCGGCCACGGGAAGAATCTGCCCGATCCCGAATTCGAGCCCGGTTTGGACGCCTACCTGAAAACCTTCCCCGAAGAGGAGAAGGAACTGCGCCGGGACCGCGCCCGCAAGGCCATCCGCTTCGATCTGATGCGCTTGGCCGAGCAGGGCTATAGCATCGCCTACCAGGAGATGTTCCCCGGCGAGCTGACCCGCGAGGATTTCCCGCGGGTATGGGTGGATAAGACGCAATACGTGGTGGACGATCAGTACCTGATCCGCCCGGGCGATTACCGCAACCAGATGACCTTGGTGTTCGTCCCCGAAGGCGCGGGCAAACCCGACGGCGACGTCGAACCGGCCATGTTGGCCAATTGGCTTTTCGGCGAAGGCTATGAGATCCTGGAGTCCCAGCTCGAAGAGACGCGCGCCCGGCGCGTGCTGGACCAGATGACCTCCAATCCCGAATTGGAAAAGATCTATCGGGAGCGCCTGGCCCGTATGCGCCGCGAAGGCGTCCTGCTCGGCATCAAGCCCAAACCCTACACCCCCCGTAGCTCCGAAGAGACGGGCTCCCCTTAACAGTACGCGGAGAATTCAGTTGATAGAATTCGGTGGATTCCGGTGAGCCGCGTTGACCCCGCCCTGCAGGCCTTTCAAGAACAGGTGGCCCTGAAGTACCAGCTGTATAACGGGCTGTTCTTGGGGTTGCCCTTCGAGGACTTGGCCGATACCGGCGTGCAATTGCCGCTCTTCGCCAGCGAATGCCGGGAAAAACTGCAATCCGGAAAATCCCCGGCCGAGATCGTGGCCCAATATTTCAAAGAACGCCCGGGGCGGCCCGGCTTCGAAGCCCAGGTCAAGGTCCTCTTCAAGTTCCTGCAATTGGTGGAACGCCAAGTGGTGCTCTTCGACGCCTTGGAAGACGCCGCCTTCCCGGCCGTGAACGATGTGTCGGGACCGGGCAGCCTCGATCATTTCCTGTCCCGCGTCGTCGATCAGGGTAAGCAGGATCTTCTGGAGAAGGAGTTGGACGGCTATAAGGTGCGCATCGTGCTCACGGCCCATCCCACCCAGTTCTATCCCGATTCCATCCTCGGCATCATCACCGATTTAAGCGAAGCCATCGAGGCCGACAAACTGCCGGTCATCCACGAGCTCTTGCTCCAGATGGGCAAGACCCGCTTCCAGAACCGCCAGCGCCCGACCCCCCTGGACGAGGCCAAAAGCCTGATCTGGTATTTGGAACATATCTTCTACCGGACCCTGCCGGCGGTCTCCTCGCGCGTTTTGGGCGCCCTCTCCGAAGGCCGCCAGGATCCGTTCCGGCACGCCCCCGGGGTCGAACTCGGCTTCTGGCCCGGAGGCGATCGCGACGGTAACCCATACGTTACGTCGGCGACCACGCTCAAGGTGGCCGAAGCCCTCAAGGCGAGCATCCTCGGCCTATACCTCCGCGATCTGGAGGCCCTGCTCAACCGGCTCACCTTCGACGGCGTGATCCAACCCTTGCAGGCCATCCGCGATCGCGTGGAGGCCACCGGCCCGCGGGCCTTGCCCGGCGACGCCAAGCCCTACGCATCCCCCGCCGATCTGCTGGACGATCTGCGCCCGTTGCGGCGCGCTCTGGCGGAAGAGCATCAAGGCCTTTTCATCGCCCGCCTGGACGAATTCATCCACAAGGTCCAGGCCTTCGGCTTCCATTTCGCCGCCCTGGATCTGCGCCAGGACAGCCGCGTGCATGCGACCGCCCTGGAGGCCATCTTCACGCGCTTGCACGCTCGCGGGCACCTGCCTGCGCCCACAAGCCAACGCAAGGGGGCCTGGCCGCGCGCGCATGGGTCCGCCCACGATGCCGCCTCGGCCCTGCTGGAGGAAATGGGCGGATATCCCGGCCTCTCCACGGAAGGCAAGCTGGATTTCCTGACGCGCTGCCTGGAGGCCGCCGAGCTGAAAGCGGAGTTCCTCCCGGACGAGATCGATCCTCTCGCCGCCGATACCTTGGCCTCCCTGGCCGCCGCGCGGGCCATCCAGGACCTGGGCGGCGAACGGGCGCTGAACCGTTACGTAATCAGCAATGCCAACTCCGCCCTGAACGTGCTGGAAGTAATGGTTCTGGCGCGCCTCTCGGGTTGGAATGCCGGCCGCATCGGGCTCGACATCGTGCCCCTTTTCGAAACCATCGAGGATCTGAAGCACGCCGAAGGCATCATGCGGAAACTGTACTCCCATCCCGCCTACTCGGCCCACCTGGCCTGGCGGGGCCGGGCCCAGACCATCATGCTCGGCTTCTCGGACGGGACCAAGGACGGCGGCTACATCACCGCCAACTGGTCCATCCACAAGGCCAAGCGCGATCTCACGCGGGTTTCGCGCGAGGCCGGGGTGCGGGCCATCTTCTTCGACGGCCGCGGAGGGCCGCCGGCGCGCGGCGGCGGCAATACGCATAAGTTCTACCGATCCCTCGGCGCCGATATCGAGCATGGCGAGATCCAACTCACCATCCAGGGCCAGACCATCAGCTCCAATTTCGGGACGCCCGAGGCGGCCCGCTACAACCTGGAGCAGCTCTTCACCGCGGGATTGGAGGACAAGCTCTTCCCTCCCGAGGCCCCCGACCTCGATCCCGAGGACATCCGCCTGCTCGATCGCCTCTCCAGGCACAGCCGCGAGGCCTACCTGAAGTTCCGCGAGGATCCGCTCTTCCTCCCCTACCTGGAGGAGATGACGCCGCTTCCCTATTACGGCATGCTCAACATCGCCAGCCGGCCCACGCGCCGCAAGTCCTCCTCCTTGCGCTTCGAGGATTTGCGGGCCATCCCCTTCGTGGGCGCCTGGAGCCAGATGAAGCAGAACATCCCCGGCTTCTACGGGGTCGGCATCGGCATCGGAAAAATGAAGGCAGGCGGCGGACGGCGCAAGCTGGAAGAACTCTACCGCTCCTCCCTCTTCTTCCGCACCCTGGTCGAGAACGCCATGATGAGCCTCTCGAAATCGTACTTTCCGCTGACGCGCTACCTGGAGAAGGACCGCAAGTACGGGCGTTTCTGGCGGCGCATCTACAAGGAAGCCACCGATGCCCGGGCGCTCGTGAAGGAGATCACGGGCCAGCAGAAACTCCTGGAAACGAATCCAGCGGTGCGCGAATCCATCCGCCTGCGGGAGCGCATCATCCTTCCCCTGTTGGTGATCCAGCAATACGCCATGGGGATGGTGAAGGCCGTACAGCGAAACCCGGATGCCTACCCCAAAGGCGCCCTGGACGCTTATGCAAAAATGGTGGTCAAAGCCATGGCCGCTAATATCAATGCGGCGCGGAACTCGGCTTAAGGACTCGCGCCGCCCCGCCCGCAATTCAGCCTAAGTTTTCGGGCGGCTCCGGCCGGAAATCAGCCAAAACATCCATCGACTTCCCTGAATCGGTAATTGCGGAACAATCCTCCGACCCTCGAGCGTCCTATGTAGGGGAATTTGTACCTTTTTTCCGCGTTTCTGTGCCCGTTTCGTCTTGAAGGAGTGACCTTATGCGCCAACGCGCCCTTGTATGCCTCGCCGCCCTGATCGGATTCGCCGGCCTCCGCATTCCGGCGGCCAAGACCCTGCTGGTCCTTCCGCTCAAGATGGATACGGCGAAAATCACCGATTACGTGGCCATGCGGGAAATGTTCACCGAAAACCTGACCAAGGAATACGACGGAACCGTGAAGGATGCGGCGGGTCCGACAGAAGTTTGCGCGGCGCGGGAATGCGCCGCCAAGGCCCTCGCGTCCCAGGGGGGCGACGAGGCGGCGTTCGGCTCCATCCGCATCCTCGGCAGCAAATATTTCCTTAGCGGCTCCATCTTGGGAGCGGACGGCAAAGTTTTCTCCCAACAGATTCCCATGGCGGGAGTGGAGGACTTCGAGGCCGCATCCAAGCGCATCGCGGCTTCCTTGGCGAAGCGTAAGGATATCGAGCAAGTCGCCGACGTGGATAACGTGACCGAGAAAGAAGAGGCGCCGGACGTCAATCGCCGGGCCGGCTTCTACAGCATGGGCGGCTCGGTTGGCTTTACCATTCCGGTGGGCAATAGTTATCAACGTTGGGAATCCAAGAGCACATGCGCATTCTGCGGAAATGACACCGTGGAATTGTTCAAGAGCAAGCAAATCTTCACCCTGGGCTGGAACAACTGGTTCGAATTCAAGAACCACCTGGCCCTCGATATGGACGTGCTGCTCCACATCCCAATCGCCATAGGCGGCGACGCGAATCTGGATTATCTGTTCGGGAACTCGGATATCACGCCTTTCGCCGGCGGCGGGCTGGGCTTCCAATACGTCTTCCCGGACCAGGGGAGCAAGCAGGATGACAATAAGCAGAACCTAGGACCCGCAGCCAACGTGCAGGCGGGCCTGATCATGTTCCGGACCTACAATATCAACCTGATCCTGCGCAGCTCCTATCATGTCGTGATGAACGATGATCTCGACAATGGCCCGACTTTCGAACTCGCTGTCCGGACCAAGATGGGGGGCACCGCCAGCGACAAATACCACCATACGTCCGGGACCACCTACCTGGGAATGGCGATCGGGGCCGCTTACTTGATCGCAATCATCATCGGCGCAGCCAAGTCCTGATTGCGGATCGGCAGATGCACCAAGGCCCGCGGGATCGATCCCGCGGGCCTTTTGCGTTTTAAGGAACGCCTGCTTTCCGGGTCGCTTATTCGGCGCAGTGGCCGGCGACTTCGATGGTGCTCATTTCCCCGATGACCAAATAGCGAACGATATGGTTGAAGCTCACGCCAACCACTTTGTTGTTTCCGCATTGCTCGGACAAGTCGTCCATCAGCTTGTCCAGGTTGTCGGGCGGGGTGAGGAGGAAGATGTTGAAGTGGTTCAACGACGCCGTGACCTTCTTGCCCTTGTTGCTGGTGGAATCGGGATACCCGATTTGGCGGTTGACGGCGCAACCGGAAAGAACGACGGCCAATGCCAAGGCGGCCAAACGCGTAAAGCTTTTCATGCGGACTCCTATCGATGTGTTATGGGCACGGTTCCATCCGGCGTGAACCGGACGAGTAGCGGGAAAGTTAATTGAACGTTACGGCCCCAACAAGACCAAACGAGCTGGTCGGACCAACCCCAATCGGGGTGCGAAACCCACTGGGATCATTTCCCGGATTCGACTGTCCAGGGATCGGATAAGAATAGTGTGCATGCGCTACGCAGGATCGGGAGCGGATTGAAAATCCATCCCCGGCCGGAACCCCGGTAGTTCGGTTCATCCTTAGGGCTTCGGAACGGATAAAGGCCAGATCTCCGCTTCGGGGGACTGCGTTCGCCACGTTGAACCCGTTTCGGAAGCCTCTTCTTACGCCTCGGCCCGGTATTGTTAATTTTGCACCATGCCTCAGTACCAGCGCATTGAACCTTATCCCTTAGGGGCCGACGCCACCGAGTATCGCCTCCTCAGCCGCGATTTCGTCTCCGTAGAGCGCTTCGGCGCCCGCGAGATCCTGAAGGTGGACCCCCAGGCCCTTACCCTGCTGGCCCGCGAGGCCTTCACCGACGTCAATTTCCTACTGCGGCCGTCCCACCTGGCCAAGCTGCGCGCCATCCTGGAGGATCCCGAGGCCTCGGACAACGACCGCTTCGTGGCCGATACCCTGCTCAAGAACGCCGTGATCGCCTCCCAAGGGAAATTGCCCTCCTGCCAGGACACGGGTACCGCCATCGTGATCGGGGACAAAGGCGAGGGCGTGTGGACCGGCGGCGACGACGAAGCGGCGTTGGAAGAAGGCATCTTCCGCACCTACCAGGATCAGAACCTTCGGTATTCGCAGATGGCCCCGGCCTCCATGTTCGATGAGAAAAACACCGGAAACAATCTGCCCGCCCAGATCGATATCCACGCCGCCTCCGGCGGCCCGGGCCACGGGGACGAATACCGCTTCCTCTTCCTGGCCAAGGGCGGCGGCTCGGCCAATAAAACCTACCTCTTCCAGGAGACCAAGTCGCTCTTGAACGAAAAGTCCCTGGAGAAATTCCTGCGCGAAAAGCTGTTCTCCCTGGGCACGGCCGCCTGCCCGCCCTATCATCTGGCCGTGGTCATCGGCGGGACCTCGGCGGAGGCGACCTTGAAGGCGGTCAAGCTGGCTTCGGCCGGCTACTACGACTCGCTGCCGACGCAGGGCAAGGGCGACGGCCAGGCTTTCCGCGATCCCGAATGGGAGGAACGCATCGTCCGCATGGCCCGCGAGAGCCGCATCGGGGCCCAGTTCGGGGGCAAGTACTTCGTCCACGACGTACGCGTGCTGCGCCTGCCGCGCCACGCCGCATCCTGCCCGGTGGGCATCGGGGTGAGCTGCAGCGCGGACCGGAACATCAAGGCCAAGATCACCCGGGACGGGATCTTCCTGGAGCGATTGGAACGCGATCCCGGCCGCTTCATTCCCGCTACCGGAGCCGGCGTGGAAGCGGGCGCTCCGGGGACCGGAGCGGAACCGGTTCCCATCGATCTGAACCAACCCATGGACGCCATCCGAGCCGAGTTGTCCAAGCACCCGATCAAGACGCGCCTGTCCCTGACCGGGCCGCTCATCGTGGCCCGCGACGTGGCGCATGCGCGCATCAAGCAGATGCTGGACGCGGGCAAGCCCATGCCGCAATACCTCAAGGATCACCCCGTATATTACGCGGGTCCCGCGAAGACGCCGCAGGGCATGGCTTCGGGCAGCTTCGGGCCCACCACGGCCGGCCGCATGGACGGCTACGTGGAAGAATTCATGGCCAAGGGTGGCTCCTTCGTCATGCTGGCCAAAGGCAACCGTTCGCCCGTCGTGCGCGAGTCCTGCGCCAAGCATAAGGGCTTCTACCTGGGTTCCATCGGCGGGCCGGCCGCCATCCTGGCGCAGGAAAACATCCTCAAGGTCGAAGTCGTGGATTTCGAAGATTTGGGGATGGAGGCCGTGCGGCGCATCTGGGTGAAGGATTTCCCCGCCTTCACCGTGGTGGACGATAAAGGCAACGATTTCTTTCAAGGCATGGGCGCGAAGGACTGATGCGATGAAGGTCTGCTTCATCCTTTCCTCCATCGGCGGCCCGCGCATGTTGCCGCAGCTCTTCGCCGGCAGCATGCGGGACGACGTCGCTTACGTGGTGATCCAGCGGTTGGCCGGGGCGGGCCTCTTGGACGTGCTGGTGGAATGCCTGCGCGAAGATCTCAACCGCAAGACGCTGATCGCGGGCCATACCCTGCAGCTCCAGCCCGGGGCCATCCACTTCCTGCCCAATGAACGCAATTACACCTTCGAAGGCGACGCCCTGGCGGCCGCCCCCGGCAAAGGCGCCCTTGATCTGGATCTCCTCTTCGCCTCGGCTGCCGCCCAGCCCCATGCCTGCGCGGTCGCCGTGCTTTCGGGCATGCTGGTCCAGGACGAAGGCCTGGCCGGGCTCGGCAAACTGGCGGCCAAAGGGTCCTCCATCGTGGGCACCTTGGAGAGCCAAACGCCCGTCTTCGACATGATCGAGCGCCTCCGCTCCGCCGGCCTCATGGGCGAGCTTTATCCGCCTAAGCATTTGCTGGAGCATCTCGAATTCGCGACGGCCAAGCCCCGCGCGGAATCGCCCGGGGGGACGCAAAGCGGCCCGCGCTTCCTTGTCGCCGACGACGAAGAGAAAATGCGTTCCATGCTCTTCGAGATGCTGAAGCTCCACGGCATCGCCGCCGACTTGGCCGTGGACGGTTTGGACGCCGTGCGCAAGATCCAGAAGGGCCACTACGATGCGCTCATCCTGGATCTGGCCATGCCGGAGATGGACGGCATCAAGACCTTGGAAGCCTTGAAGACCATCGATCCGGGTTTGCCCATCGTGGTGATGACGGGCAGCGAGGATCCCGCGCGCATCCAGGCGGCGAAGGAGTTCAACGTGTTAGGCGTTCTCCAGAAGCCTTTTTCCTGGGACAAGCTGAAGAAGCTTTTGCCCATGGGCTGAAGGCCGACGTGGACGGGAGTGCGCGGGCTATGCCGGTGGCACAGCGCATCGGCAGCGCCGCGTAGATGCGGCGCAGCGCATCGGCCGCTACCGGAGCACGATGTAGATCCCGGCCACCAGGATAATCACCACAACCCCCAAAGTCTTCGCCAGCGGGCTGGGGCGCAGATCGGGCGCGCCTTCCCGCCGCTTGAGCTTCACCGGTTCCTTCAGCGGCTTGACGGCCGTGATGATGCCCATCAGCGCGATCAGGATCAGGAAGGTAATGGCCATGTGGTTCAGGAAGGCGACGCTCGGGAACATCCAGCGCTGGAACAGATAGATGACGACGCTGCCGATCAAGGCGGTCATGGCCGCCGAAGTGGGCGCGCGCGGGAAGACCAAACCGAACAAGAAGGCGGCGGTGATCCCCGGCGAGAAGCAGCCCCACAGTTCCTGGATGTAGTTGAAGACGCCATGGAAGCGGCCCGGCAACGGGGCGAGCAGGCAGGCGATCACGGTGAAGGCGATGGTCGAAAGGCGCCCTACCAGGACTTCCCGCTTATCGTCGGCGGCGCGGTTGATGAACCGTTTGTAGAAATCCAAAGTGAAGATGGTGGACGCGGAGTTCAGGATGGCGGCCAAGGCGCTCATGATGGCCCCCGATAGCGCCGCCAGCAGCATGCCGCGCAAGCCCAAGGGAACGATCTCCCGGATCAAGGTGGGATAGGCCAAGTCGGGATTGCTGATCTTGTCCCGAAAGAGCTGGTAAGCGATGATGCCCGGAAGCACGATAATGAAGGGGATGAAGATCTTCTGCAGGGCGGCGAACAAAATGCCCAACTGTCCTTGGGCCAGGGTCTTGGCCGCCAAGGCGCGCTGGGTGATGAATTGGTTGAAGCCCCAGTAATAGATATTGGGGATCCAAATGCCGAGGAGCAACGCCGTCCAGGGAATGCCGGGATGGTTGGCCGGCAGCACCATGTGGAACTTGTCGCGGTTGTTGTGGAAGAATTCCGCCACATTGCCGACCCGGCCCAAGCCGATGCAAGTGACCACTGCTCCGCCGATGAGGAGCGCCGCCCCGTGGAGCAAGTCGGAATAGGCCACGGCCTTGAGGCCGCCGAAGGCGGTATACAGGCCCGCGCACAATCCCACGATCCACACCCCGTAGGCCAGGTCGAGGCCGAACATCGCCTGGAGCGCAATGGCGCCGGCGTAGAGCACCGTCACCATCACCACGCCGCAGTAAGCGACCATCATGTAAAAGGCCATCAGGGTACGCGGGGCCGGGCCATAGCGGTATTCCAGGAACTCGGGCATGGTATAGATGCCCAGGTTCAAGTACAGGGGCAGGAGGAAGAAGGCGATGAACACCAAGGTCACCGCCGCGATGAACTCATAGCTGGCGATGGCCAGACCCGCCCCGCCGAAAGCCTGTCCCGACATGCCCACGAAATGTTCCGAAGAAATGTTGGAGGAGATGAGGGAGAACCCCACCAATAGCCAACCCATGCCCCGGCCGCCGAGGAAATAATCCTTCGCCGTCTTCTCCCGGCGGGACTTGAACATGGCGTAGGCGGTCACCAGCACCGAAAAGATCAAGAATCCCGCCCAGTCGATCCAATTAAGTTGCATGCGTTTTTCCTTGCGTGTTGGCGATCAGGCGCCGCGCTTCAGCGACGGTGCGGAAGAGTAGATAGTCTTCGCCCCATCGGCCAGGCGGATGGGCCAGGCCGAAACGGGGCATGCCGAGGGGAAGCGGACCGGATATTCTCGCCTCACGGCGGCGACGGCCGTTTCCACGGACCCGTCGCGAATCAATGCGATGACGCAGCCACCGAAACCGGCCCCCGTCAACCGCGCCCCGATCGTTCCCGGAGTCCGATGGAGGATATCCACCAGAAGATCCAGTTCCGGGCAGGAAACTTCGTAATCATCACGCAAGCTGCGGTGGGAGGCGGATAGGTTCTCGCCCAAGGCCGCCAGGTCGCCCCGGCGCAAGGCCGCGCAAGCCCGTTCCACCCGCGCGTTCTCGCCCACCACATGCCGAATGCGGCGCAGCAGGACGGGATCCATTCCCGCGGAGGCGGCGGCCAACTCTTCCGGCGATAAGGCGCGCAAGGCATTCTCCCGGCGCAGGTGCGGAAGCCGGGCCCGCAACCATTCCAGGCCCTCTTGGCATTGGGTCCGGCGCAAGTTGTATTCGGAGTCGACCAGGCCGCGCTTCTTCCCCGAATCGATCACGAGCCAGGTATGGCCGGGTACGGCCGCCGCCACGGCCTCGTATTCGAGGTTGGCGCAATCGATCTTGAGCGCGTGGTCGGCGATGCCCATCGCGGAGATGTACTGATCCATGATGCCGCATTGCATCCCCACGAATCCGTTTTCGGCGCGCTGGCACAGAAGGGCGACGTCCCGGCCCGGGAGCGGATGCTGGATCAAATCCAACACGGCGCGGGCGACGGCCACTTCCAAAGCGGCCGAGGAGGATAGCCCCGCCCCCTGGGGCACGTTCCCGGCCACGCAGAATTCGAAGCCGCCCGGCCGGATCCCGCTCCGTTCCAGCTCTTGCAGGACGCCCAGGACGTATCGCAGCCAGCGGTTGGGATGCCCGGGATTGAATTCGCCGGCGCGGAACCGCACCCGCTCCCCGAATTCGGTAGAGTATCCGGTGACATACTCCCCGGGAGACGAACGGATGGAGAAAAGTATTTGCCTATCAATCGCGACCGGCATCACAAGACCACCCATATAGTCGGTGTGCTCGCCAATCAGGTTGACGCGACCCGGCGCGGAGGCGACCAGATCCGGTTCGCCGCCGAAGACTTCCCGGAAGGTTCCCAGCATGGATTCCAGGGCCTGCTTCACGAGTTCGCTCCTTGCGGGCGTTCCGCGCCAGCCCGGCGCAATTCCTCCGCCGATTCCTCGGGCAGGGACGGATTGATGATATTGCCTCCCCCGGTTTCGAAACCGGCCAGGTATTTCAGCTTGTCCGCCGACCGCACGGGCGGCGCGAACTGGATATGGAAATGCCAAGGCGCAGGGTCGAGGCCCGCCTTGCAAGGCGCATTGTAGAAGATGGTGATGTTCGGGATGCGCCTGGCGAACAGGTTATCGTAACGAGCCAGCACTTCCCGGTACAGTTCCGCCAGCGCGCGCATTTCCCCGTCGCCCAAGGAAGTCAGGAAGGGCACGTGCCGAAGGGGCATGAGATGCACTTCGTATTTGAAACGGGCGAAGGCAGGTACGAAGGCGGCGAAATGCGCGTTGCGCGCGATCACCCGGCTCCCATCCTGCAATTCCCGCTCCAGCACGTCGCAGAATACGCATCCGCCTTGGCGGGCCCGGAATTCCGCCGCGCTAGCATACATGGCCTCAGGGATGCGGGGAACGAAGTCGGTAGCGTAGACTTGCCCATGCGGATGGGGATTGGAGACGCCGATCTCCTTCCCCTTGTTCTCGAAGAGCATCACGTATTCCATGCCCGGCACGGAAGCCAAATCCCGGAACTGTTCGGCGAAGGTCCGCAGCACGCCCTCGATGCCTTCGACGTCCATTTCGGCCAAGGTGATGTTGTGCCGGGGATCGAAGCAAACCACGCGGCAGATGCCGCGGGCCTGGGCTTCCAGGCTTAAGGAGGCATAATCGTTGTCGAAGACGAAGGTGCCGGCATAGCGCGGATTGGCTACGCCCGTGGCCCGGCCCACGCCGGGGCAGAGATGGCAAGCCGGATCGAATGCCGGCCCCGTCTCTTCCGCGGCCCGAAAGACGGCGCCGTTCCAGGGCCGAGTATCCGTGGCCGGCGCCAGGATCACCCATTCCCGAAGGTAAGGGTGCATGCGTTTGAGGGATGCGGGCCGGCCCATATTAATGCTCTGGTTCCGGCCTTCAGTAACTAGCCGTAACCCGCAGGATACCCCACCATTGGCTGCGATCCTTGAGCAATTCCTCGTAGGTAAAACCATTGTCATCGGGAAGCCGTAAATGGTCATGTGCGACTTGGCCGGAGATGAAAAGCCCGCGAGCCACGGTTTTTTTTACGTAAAAAGACCATTTCCAAGGACTATATACGTAATCCGAATGCGTCGCCGGATTTACGTATGAGGAGGGACTGAAATTTTGTCCTCCGGGAACAGGAAGCCCTTCACGAAGGGAAGTTTGCCAGTCGTTCGGAAAGGGATTTCCGCAATACTCCACTTCAATGCTGGCAACGTCAAGAAAATTGAAGGCGGGAATATTAAAACCCATCATCCAAGGGATCCGTTTCTTAAGGCTCGCGTAATAAAAGGGATAATCCTTTAGCCCGAGCACCGCAGCCTCACCGTACACCTTTAAGTCTTGGGGCCCAAGCAAAGAAGGCGTTCCGAACAGCGGCTTAGGATCCAAGGAAAACCTGCCCATGAGGGAAATGCCCTGGAAAGTGTAATATCCGGTATCGACCTTCATTTTCGGATAAAAGCTGCGATCAAGAGGATCCGTTCCATATGTGTAATTCGTATCGTTTTTAACCAAATCCGGCAACCCGCTTGCGGCCCCAACGGTATGGACTACGCCGGCGCTATCCTGGAAACTTTGCGCGGGAATGCTGACGTACATGTTCTTTTCGGTCTTAGGGGATTCCAGGCTAGGTTTCACCGCAAGGCAATGTTCACATGAAACACCTGCGCCAAGATCGAGAACGCCTCCCAATTTATAATCCGCGAGATAAGAAATCGTATAATCCGATTTCGGGTAATACTTGTACTCCGAGGTCAAGAGCAGATCCTGGTGGAAACCATGCGAAAACCAGGTTCCCAAGCGGATTCCCAGTAATCGATCCTCGGGCAATTCAAAATTCGTGACCAAGGTTAGCGGATACATTTTGCTACGGAACAGATATTCACCGAGGTTCCGCTGATCCGGGTTATAGTCATAGAGGAAATACCCGACTTCGATTTCCGTGGGGAATTTCCAATCCTTTCCGAATCCGTATAGTGCCTTCGCCTCGTGGATATAAGCGCTATATCCGGTTATCCGGGAGTTTTCATTGTTGGTTTCTGGAAACGGCCGATTAAAGCTCGCTTCCAGCGCCACTCGCGTGGAGAGCTTTTCGCTCATCGTGTTTTCGAGAACGAGCCCTCCTAAAATGGAGTTGAACCAGTCGCCTTCTTGCACCTCTGATCCGCTTTTGCTCACCTTGTCGGTTTTGGCGGAATAGTCGGCCTTCCACAGGCGAAAGTTTTCCCAATACACGTATCCGCTGGATTTATACCCGATATTTACCGTGGAATCCGGGGGATCCGCATCCTTGGCAAATACCCAACCGCAAGTTACCAAACCGATAAACACGCCTGATCTGATAGGAGCTTTCAAGCGAATCCCCTTTCCCTCTTTTGGACGCATGTAAGCATAGTTGTTATGTAGGAGTGGAGCCCGGAGAAAGGGACTCCACTAATTGTGGCTTGGAATCAAAACCGGATTTCCGATTTGGTATCGGGATTGATTAATCGGAGCACATGGCTCCCATCCCCCTTGACCGGGGAAACATATTGCGAGGGACCGGAACCCTCGCGCCGCCACAGCACTCGGCCGTTTAAATCCAGGATTTGAAGGGAATATTTGCCGGGCAACCCGATGTTGAGCAATCCTGAAGCGTAATTCACGCCTTGTATATCAAAGCGGGAAGTTTTAAACGTGATATCCGAGACATCTGAGGGGGTTAGTTTCAAGATGGCCAGGCCATGACTCGGGACGGAGACCCCGTAACTTCCGGATTTATCGGATGCGACATCCGCTTTGGTCCACAGGTCCCTCACCGTCGCCGAGGTCGTTGTCGACCATGTTCCAACCGTGGTCCATTTATTCAAATCGGCCCAATTCACGGTAATCATCGCTGCGGAGCCAGATCGGTTGAGAAGACCCACTGCGCGGCAATTTCCCATCATCGGCTTTGCCCAGACCTCGAGCTGATTGCTCGAAGAAAGGCGTTGCGCTTGTACTCCCAAAGAATCCTGATCGACCGCAATGACTTCCTTGTTGATCAGGATATCCCGGATATCGGTCGTCATTTTGGTGACGTCGTTTCCCGCTATCAGGGGGGCGCTTAACAGACACCACATTCCGAAATGGGCCCGGTTTTCATCCTTGTTCGAGCCGATGTTACCCACTTCGAGCATGTCCGGGTCATTCCACCCGCCGGGTTCGCTCGCGGCGCCGGGGCCGGCATAGGAGTAAAGATCCACTTGCTGATCCAGGATTGACATGATCGAAGCCCAATTCGGTTGGATATCCGGTGTCGTGCGCCAAATCTGTCCCCCTGAACTCCTCCCAAAGGTCCAGGATTTTCCTACGCCCCAATTACATATGCTGTATAGGATGGGACGGGCGCTGCTGGGCCCCGCGTACTTTTTGAGAGTATCGCCCAGAACTTTATAGGCCGCTCCCGGATTCGCCGATTGGGTGCCGTTTACGTGGCACCAATCCACTTTGATATAGTCAACGCCCCAATTCACCCATTGCCTCACATCCTGGCTTTCGTACCCAAGCGTAGCGGGCTTACCTTGGCAAGTTTGATCGCCAAGCGAAGTGTAGGCCCCGAACTTCATCCCTTTGCCATGAACGTAATCCGCCAAGGACTTAAGGCTGCTACTCGTGAATTTATTCGTAGAGCTGATGAATCCATTCGCGTCCCGGGCGCCTTCCCAACAATCATCCACGTTCACGTAGTTATACCCGGCCGCCTTCATTCCGTTGGCTGCCATGGTATCCGCCACCGCCTTGAGCAGGGTTTCGCTGACATTGCATTGGAATTCATTCCAGGTGTTGAACCCCATCGGGGGAGTTTTAGAAAGCGGAGGATTCGCGGTTTGCGCCTGACTCATGGTGATGCACAGGGATGAAGCAATAGCGCCAAGAATTCCAGACCTTATGGTTTTCGCTACCGATGCTCTCATGTTCGCTCCTCTGCGGCCCTTTAATGTAAACGTTTGCACGGAAGGAATATAATGCCCATCGGCGGTTTTATGTCCGGTTTTTTTCCCTTTAGATGTGGAAAATTTCCCTGAATTGTGGAAGAAAGCGGATGTTATTGAATTGGAGAGCCAGAATTGGGAGCTCAGGGTTTCAAATCAGCTGGCGATGCCGCCGGGAAATGGGGCTGTTTACCATCGGGCGCCTGTGTACCCGCAAATCTCCCCTTGTTCCTGGCCAGGATTTTAAAAACTGATCTTCCAAGGGGGAGTCGAAGAAAGCGATTTCGGAAAATCGGCCTGCCTGTCAGGATTTGCCCTTGCTCAACGGAAAATGCCAGTGAAATCGGGGAAATCCCGTGCCGTATCAGGAACTCATGCGTTTCCGAAGGTCATTGGACATATGGAGTCCAAATCCCTATAGCCGGTGAGCGTTGTCACAGTTGCCGCCGGGCTGCCCCATTACTTTAATTCCCATTTCGTTCCTGTAGCCCGGCTGGCCGCCGGAAATCGCCCCGAGGGGGCAGGAGACCGTCTTCCATGCGCGCACATTTCCATTCCTCCTCATTTTTCCAATCCCCGCTTGGACGCTTTCGGACCGCGCTCGCGCTCTTGGGCGCCATTCTCCTGCTTCTCCTCTGGTCCTGCCAATTGGGATCGGGAACCAAGGTGGAAGATACCGCCAGCTTCGATCAGCTCTACGATTCGCTTTCCAAATACGATAGCGTCATCATCGTGTTCAACGACGCCAACGGCCGCTTCCTCGATACGGTTTATCAGGGGAAGGTCGACAGCCATGCAAAGCTCGTGAACCTGCCCGTTAAAGGATGGGATGGGGGAAAAGCCATCATCCGCATCACCGGGATCACGGGCGGCAAGGTGGTCTATGAAGTGGAGAAGAAATTCGACGGAACGGTGAACCAAGTGGACGTCACTACCTATGTCATCCTGCCGGGAACCGCGCTCTCGGGGAATTTCCAGGATTGGCCGATGACGGTGGGCGACTCGCTCAAGCTGCCCGTCATCACGGTGACGCCCGATGCATTGAACGACAAATCCATCCGCTGGAGCGTCTCCGATTCCTCCATCCTCCAGTTGGGTTCCGATCTCGTGCGGGCGAAGTCCCCGGGCAACGCCAACCTGACGGCCCGTCTGCGGACCGATTCCACCAAAGCCTTCGTGATCCTGGTCACGGTGAATTCCAATACCCGCCTGCCGGACAGCCTATTCCTGTCGCCCAACCCCATGCAGCTCTCGGCCTCGGGCGCGCCGGGGCAATTCACGATTCGATCGACCCCGGCCACGGCCGATAAATCCCTGGATTGGAAATCGGACGATTCCACCATCGCCCGTGTTTCGCCCGACGGCTCGGTGCAAGGGCTGAAGCCGGGAAGCACGCGGATCTGGGCGACCTCGAAGATCAAATCGGGAACCATCGCCAGCGCCGACGTGCAGGTTGCCGCGGAAATCCCCGTGACGCAGATCGCCTTCCTCAACAAGCCCGGGAACCTTTTCGTGGGCGGCGTACCCGAAAGCCTGCTGGTCCAGGTCACCCCAACCACGGCCAACCTGGAGGTGGATTTCTCCCTGGCCGATTCCTCCTTGGCCTCGATCGCGAACGGCAAGCTCACCGCGCTCAAAGCCGGGACGGCCCAGGTGATCGCAAAGTCCAGGCGCTATCCCACCATCACCGATACCCTGCGGCTCACGATCCTGGCCGGGGTCCCGGTGCAAAGCGTTTCCATCGCCAACAAGCCGGCCTCGGCCTTGTACACCGGCGGACCCGCCCTGAATTTGCGCGCCTCCGCCTTGCCCTCCCAAGCACCGCAAATCTTCGCCTGGCGTTCCTCCGCTCCCTCTCTGGCTTCCATCGACGATTCGGGAAAGGTGGTGGCTCTGTCTCCCGGCGCCGTCATCATCTATGCCCTCAGCAAAGTCGACAGCACCAGGCGCGATAGCGCCACCCTCCAGATCAAGCGGGACATGCCCCAGCTCGCGGTGGGCCGGGACACCGTCATTTCCGTAGGCCAGAGCATCACCTTTACTCCCGTCGCCCCCAAACAGAGCGGAGGCTCCATCGTGCAATTCAAATGGGACCTGGATGGGGACCAGGTGTGGGATGATTCCGCCTCGGCCTTGAAACCGGTTTCCTTTACCTACAACCAGGCCAAGGATTATGCGGCACGCTTCTACATCAAGGACGATCAAGGCAACGATACCACGGTTCTCCGCCAAGTGAAGGCGGTCAGCGGCTCGGTGGTCCTCATCCAAGCGCCGCTCGATAAGAGCTACGCCAGCAAATCGCCCATCAAGGTCACCTGGACCGTGGACGGCAAGGCGCAGGATTCCTTGACCCAGGAAACCCTGAAGGATGGCGCCAATACCGTGACCCGCGCCTTCCGGGATTCCCTGAACCGCGTTTTTAGCGCCAGCATTACGGTGTTTTTCGACACCGTCGCGCCCAATAAGCCGCTCGTGCATGGGATTCCGCTGACGGCCGGCACGCAACCGACCTGGACCTGGGCGACCGGAGGCGGCGGGGGAACCGGGGCCTTCCGCGTCAGCGTCGATTCGGAAACGTTCTCCGGCGCCGAAATCCGCGATACGAGTTTCACGCCGGCATCGGCCCTGGCCGCCGGCGCGCACACCTTTTACGTGCAGGAGCGGGATGCGGCGGGAAACTGGTCGACCTCGGGAAAATTCACGACCACGATCGATTTGACCGTGCCCGCGTCGCCCACCGTGCACGTCGCTCCCGCCGGCACCACCAATCAGGCAAAACCGGTCTGGACCTGGTCCAGCGCGGGAGGCTCGGGACAATTTCAATTCCTGCTGGATAAGAACGATTTCTCGGGTGTCATCGCTTCCGTTCCCGATACGACCTTTACGCCCGCGACGGGGCTGGCGGATGGTTCGCATACGCTGTATGTGCGCGAACGAGGGAAGGCGGGGACCTGGTCGACCGCGGGGAGCGCGGGAGTGGTGATCGATGCGACGCCGCCCCAGGCTCCCTCCGTTTCCGCTCCGCCTTCTCCGACCAATTTTCGTAGACCGACATGGACCTGGGCCACCCGGGGAGGAGGAAGCGGGAATTGGCGGTATAAGATGGGGGACAGCAATCTATCAGCGGGCGCCACCGAAACCTTCAACGCATACTACACGCCCTCGACCGATTTGGCCGCCGGCACCTATACCCTGCATGTCCAGGAACGCGATTCGGTCGGGAACTGGTCCGCTTCCGACAGCGCCTCGGTGACCATCGATCTCTCCGCCCCCAATCAGCCCAATATCGTTTCGCCGCCCACGCCCACCCGGAGTGCCAGGCCGACATGGACATGGAGCAGCAACGGCGGCGGAGGCAATGGAACCTATCAATATCAACTGGACGCCAATCCAGCCGTGACCACGACCTCGTTGACCTTCACCCCGGGCTCGGCGCTCGCTGATGGGACGCACACGTTGAAAGTGCAGGAAAAGAACAACGCGGGAACCTGGTCGCTTGCCTCATCCTCTTCCGTGTTGGTGAAGTCAGCGCCTTTGGCGCCCACGGTGTCCGTCACCGCGGCGCTGACGAACGCGCCCAACTGGACCTGGACGCCAGCGGCGAACAGCGGAGGGAATGGAACCTATGTCTATCAATTGGACGGCGGACCCAATTCAAGCGCACAGCCCGTGACCCAATATTCCCCGGTCCTGGGAGAAGGGTCGCACACCCTCTGCGTTTACGAGCAGGATGTCCTGGGTTCCGGAGCCCAGGGATGCAAATCGCTGCAAGTGGACTTGACCCCACCCTTAGTTACCTTTACCGCGCCGCTGGGGATGGCCAAGGTTTTCTCGAATTCGCCGAATGCGACCGGGACGGCCACGGATGCGAACGACATTAAAAGCATATCCTATATCTTGAATTCCGGGGCGGCCCAGAGTTCCGCGTTTACGGGCAGCCCATGGACCCTGAACTCGATTTCTTGGGTTGAGGATCGGAATATCCTCACCGTGACGGTTACCGACAATGCGAATAATTCCACGACCATTCGTGACACAGTGTACAAGAAGTCGAATGTGATTTTTGTGCGCAAGACCGCCACTGGCGATGGAACTTCTTGGGCCAACGCCTATGGAGAGCTGAATATACCCCTGAGCAATTCTGCACTAACCGGAAAAGCGATTTGGGTTTCCGCGGGAACCTACACTCCGACTGTGGCACAACTTACCTCGGGTAGTGGTATGGAGGTACCTACCGACGATTCTGTTTACGGAGGCTTTGCATCGAATGGAACTGGAATATCCTTAGCCACCCGGGACATCAATTTAAACCAGACAATCATTCAAGACCCAAATGGCGACGGCGGACTTTTAGTTTATTTGTCGGGAGCCAACATCATCTTTAATGGTTTTATCCTTGAAAAAGCCAATTCTGCGATTTCTATTAGCAACGGAATAAATGATAAAATCATCAGTAGTACAATTCGGAATTGTACATCGCCGTACAACGATCCTGCAGTGATTTATTCGGATGGTACCAGTTTAATTGATAGCTGTGTTTTTACCGGAAATCTGAATACCCACAGAGGTGCCGTGCGGGGAAGTGGGTTCGTCATTAGTAATACCACCATTCAGGACAATACAAGCTCTTCTTTGGTTGGAGGTATAAATGTACAAGGAGACGTAACAATGCATCATATGACTTTTTCCGATAATCTCTACGATGACGGGAACGGTGGCCATGCTAGCGGTCATGTCGCAGTAACCTTTGGAACCTTGACCTATCAAAAATCCACCTGCACCTTTGACGGCCTCGCGGATGGATCGGGCATCTCAAACCTCGGAGCGACGGTTATAGCGTATTGACCCGAATTCAATCCTCAAGCGCATGGGATTTCGCGCATCCCTTTTCGGTGTATAGAGTATTGTTCTGCGCTAATCGTTCGGGGAGGACAAGGTGCCAGCTCTCCGCTCCGGTGTACTCTCCCGGATGATCAGCCGGCTTCGGCATACCTCCAGATCGGATTTTGCGGGCGTCCCTTCTTGGATGCGTTCGAGGAGCATCTTGGCGGCCGCGGCCCCCAGCTCATACGCCGGTTGGGCGATGGTGGTCAAGGGCGGATTGAGGAGGGCCGAGATTGGATTATCGCTAAAGCCGGCCACTGCGAGATCTTCGGGAATGCGGATGCCGGCCTCTTTGCAGGCCTGATATACCCCCAAGGCCACCGGATCATTCACCGCGAAGACCGCATCGGGCCTCGGGCGCAGGGCCAGGAGCTTGGCAGCTTCACGTCGTCCGTCCTCCTCTTCGAGCCCCCCGTGGATCAGATAGGCGGGCGGCGTGGCGAGGCCATGCTTTTTCAAGGCATCGCGATACCCCTTGATACGGCGCCGGCTGATCAGCAAAGCCTCGGGGCCTGCCAGGTGCGCGATCCTGCGGTATCCGCGTTGGATCAGATGCTCGGTCAACGCGTAGGCGGCTTCGTAATCGTCCCCCACGACCTTGGGAGCCTTCAGCTTCTCCGGAACGCGATCGAAGAAAACCACGGGCACGTTCCGTTGCATCAGATTGGCGAAATGATCGGTGTCGCGGGAATCCTGGGCCAACGAGACGATGATACCCGCCACGCGATTGGAGGCCAGGGTTTCGGCATTGACGACCTCGCGATCGTGGCTCTCATTGGATTTGCACACCAGCACGGTATAGCCGGATTTAAAAGCAACCTCTTCGATGCCGTCCAAGGCTTGGGAAAAGAAATGGTATTTGATGGCCGGTACGATCACCCCGATAGTCTGGGTGCTTCCGCGCTTTAAGCTTTGGGCCACCGTATCGGGCTGATAATTCATCTCCCGTGCGGTCTTCCAGACGGCCGCCTTGCGTTCGTCGCTGATGTGGGGATGATCCCGCAATGCGCGCGAAACGGTGGCGGCGGAAATCTGCAAGTGCAGCGCGATGTCCTTGATGGTTGCGGTCTTCTTCATGCCCTATCCCGGGGGACGATCGAACTTTTGCCCGGGTACGCTTGCCCGCAACGCCCGCCCCTGTCGTAATCGTATTCACGCGGGGGTCCGGTGTCTACCCGAAAAGGCAATCCAATGAAAAAGCCCTCCTCGCGGAGGGACTGAGGACTGGGACGATGATACCGCCGGGCGCTCAACGCGTCGTGGCGAAAGTGCGGGATTTCCGCTTCTGCATCCGGATGAAGTTGGCGCGGCGGAAATCGTTGCGATGCTCGAGGCAGTAGCGGGGATACACGAACTGCTTCGGGAACACCTTTACGACGTACCGGTTATCGCATCCATCGAGGCAGCAGCAAAACTCGAGGTCCAGCACTTCCGTGTAGTTGTGCTTGAACACCATGTTTTTAACGTCGACGCTCTCGAATTCCTTCTTATGCTTGGCGCGTTGCTTGATGTCCCGGTGCAATTCGCAGTATTTCGCAATGGGGTGGCCCCAGAATTCCCTGCCGCAGCCCGGTTCCTGGCAAATCTTAAGTTTGATTCGCTTCTTCTTCTTATACTTGGGCAGCTGCATGTCGCGAGTCCTAACTATCCATTTCGGCTGGTGAGGGGCATACGGTCCCCTTATGAGGGTAAAAGATAATAAAAAGGGAAGAATTTTCAACCAGAAAAGATAGCTTATTCCTTTATTATAGTTTTTATAGGCTTAATTTGTTCAAAATCGGCAAAACTTTTTTTCGCCACCCTACCATGAGAAAAACGTTAAATCCCACAAAAACACAAATACAATCCAAATCAAGGATCCGTGAGCATCAAAAAATCCGATTCAGAATAAACCCCTCCGTTCGTCGCCAGAACCGAGCCGCTCTCCCGGGGATCCGAGTCTATAATGAAGCCATGCCCGCCCTTTCGCGTCTTGCCCTTGTGGCGGTAACCTGCCTGGCTGCGGGCTGCATCTTCGATTCCAACTATTCCGTGCAGGACACTTTGGGTCCGGTGGCAAAGTCCCAAGTGCTGGATACCGTGGTCGGGGGGGACGCGATCCCGGTCCGACGGGTCGATCTCTACCAGCCGCTCTTGGACTTGAGCTTGAAGCCGGGGCAGACCGCTTCGCCCGAAACCTTCGCACCCGTCAACGTGAAGGATCACGACGACAGCGGCCAAATCATTCAATACCGGCTGACCCGTCAGCGCTTCGGATCTTGGAGCCCGGAGTTGGAGTTCAAGTGGAATTGGTTTCAGTTGCAGGCCAATTGGATCTTCCCCAATCAACTCCCCGATACCTCCGGCTTGGCCAGCGGGACCGGGGCCCTCTACGATAAACTGCATGGCGAGGATCGCTTCACGCGGTATTTCGACAGCGCGGCCGCGCCGGGAATCTGGAACCTCATAAATAATTCGACCAAGCCGGGCGCCGTTGGCGTCATGGTGAAGGCGAACGCGACGGGCGATACCGTATTGGTGAAGTTGGTGGTGGCAGGTTCCCCTGCCGATCGCGCGGGCATGGTGAAGGGCATGGTTATTCTCGCGGTGGGCGATTCGTCGGTTACGGGGGACTCGGCGCTGACGCGGTTCGCCAGCCTCAACTCGGGCGATTCGGGAAGCTCGGTGAAGCTCACCTTTCTCGCTCCGGGCGGAACGCCTACCACGCGGGAGTTGGTGCGCGTGCCGGTGGCTTTCCCCACCGTACTGGTGGATTCGCTCGACGGGGTGGCTTACCTGACCATCACCGGTTTCACGCCCAATACGCTGGATCAGAAATCCACTTGGACGGAACTGCGGGATGCTCTCATCGCCACGCGGCGCTTTCCGGCCACCATCTTGGATCTCCGCGGCAACGGCGGCGGGTCCCTGGACGTGGCGATGCTGATGTGCGATGAAATTATCCCGGCCGATAAGGTAATCATCCGCCAGGTGCAGCGCCGCTTCGATGAAATGGCCCTTGCCCCGATTAAGACCGAGATCGCGAACGTGGCCACGGGCGGAGGCGCGGGCGAGAAGGCTGCCGACGGCAGCGCCCGGAAATATCTTCTGCTGGCCGACAGCGGGACGGCCAGCGCGGCGGAAATCTTCGCGGTGTCGCTGCGTGAAGGCGCGGGAGTGCCACTCATGGGCCTGAAGACTTTCGGCAAGGGCGTGGGCCAGATCGTCAAGAACACGCCGGGGAAAGGCCTAGCCTTGATCACCTTCCTGAAATTCACGAGCGCCTCGGGCCTGGATTACCATAAACATGGCTTGGAGCCCGATTATCCGGACTCCGCGTTCGGGGATTCCCTCCTGCCGCATGCGGTCGCGAAGGCGAAGGAGCTGGCCCAGATCCATGCGGCCGCGAAACGTTCCGCCGCGGAGGACAAGGCGCTCATGGCGGCAGCGGCGGCGGCGGAATGGAACCGGAGGCAGGCGCTAAGGCCGGGAGTAAAAGAATTGCTTCTGGAAGACGGGCCGTAACGGGGCGTTTAGGCCGGCTTTTGCATTTCTTCCAAAATTCCCAGGAATAAACGGATGCCGATTTCGATGGCATCGTCGTTGAAGTCGAAGCGCGGATTGTGAAGCCCGCCCTGCTTGTCCCCCAGACCCAGCCATAGATAAGCCCCGGGAGCTTTCTCGAGAAGGAATGGGAAGTCCTCGGCGGCCATGCTCGGGCGCGGTTCGAGGACGGCAGCGGCGCCGAAGGCGCTTATGGCGGCGCGGCGGGCCACGGCGGCCATGGCGGCATCGTTGCGGAGCGCGGGGCAGCCCTCCACCCATCGCAGATCGGATTCCAGACCGAGGCCGCGGCAAAGATTCGTTGCCAGCGTCTCCAAGCCCTCGCGCAGGCGGGCCCTTACGGCGGGGGTGTGCGTGCGCACCGTACCGCGCAACAGGCACTCTTCCGGGATCACGTTGTAGGCCCGGCCGGCTTGGATGTGGGCGAAGGTCACAACGGCGGTATCGAGCGGATCGATATTGCGGCTGACCAGGGATTGGGCCGCGATCACGAGCTGGGCGGCTGCGAAAACGGGGTCGCGGGTAAGATGGGGTTGCGCTCCGTGGCCGCCCCGCCCCAGCACCTTGATTTCGAAATTATCCACCGAGGCCATCACCGCGCCAGAATGCACACCGATGGATCCGAAGGGGAGTTCGGGCCAACCGTGCAGACCGAACACCGCCTCGACCTTGGGATTATCGAGGGCGCCGGCCAAGGCCATCTGCTTGGCGCCATTGCCCGCCTCCTCGGCGGGTTGGAAAAGGCATAACACGTCGGTGGCGTAGGTTTTCCCGGCACGGGCCAGGTGCTTGGCCATCCCCAACAGGATGGCGGTGTGGCCGTCATGGCCGCAGGCATGCATGGCCTTGCCGCCCTTCGCGGCCCAGGGCAATCCCGAGGTTTCTTCCATGGGCAGGGCATCCAGATCGGCGCGGAAGGCGACCGCGCGCGAACGATCGCGCCCGGGCCAACGGGCCGAGAGGGCCGCGCTGCCGGGGAATTCCCGCAGCTCGAATCCGGCTGAGCGCAATTCGCCGGCTACGCGATCGCGCGTACGGTACTCCTGGCCGGACAGTTCGGGTTCGGCGTGGACGGCGCGGCGGAAGGCCACGCAGTCGCGGATCAAGCCGGCATCGAGCGCGGGGGATGCCATCACGAGCCCGATCGGCCGCCGGCCGCGCCGGAGACCAGGCGCAGCTCGGGTAGGAAATAGTTCATGGGATCGACCTTGGCGCCGCGCACGGTGAGCTCGAAATGCAAGTGCGCGCCCGTGGCCACGCCGGTCATGCCCATGGTGCCGATAGGCTGGCCGCGCGCCACCTTCTGCCCGCGCTTCACGGAGACATCCTGCAAATGCGCGTAGAAGGTTTCCACCCCGCGACCGTGGTCGATGCGCAGGCAATTGCCCCAGAGCAGATCTTTCTCGACCGAGGCGACCGTGCCCCCGCCAGCGGCGTAGATGGGAGCGCCGGCTTGCTGGGAGAAATCGACGCCCGCATGCAGGGCCTTGCGGCCCGTGAAGGGATCGGGGCTATAGCAGAAGCCGCGGGTATTGATGGCCGCGGGCGCGACCGGCAGGGAAGTGGGGAGCCCTTCGATCAAATCGGAGCGGGACTGCAATAGGGCCAGGGTGCTGTCCAGGGAAACCGAGATGGCCCGGGCCTTGGCCAAAGCGACACCGGGATCGGGACGGCCGGCGCTGGCATGCAGGAAGGAGAAGAGGCCGGAGGACTTCTGCTTCGCATCGCTTTCCATGTATTCCACCCCGGAGAGCATCAAGGCGTTGACCTTTTGTTCTTCCAGGTGAGCCAGCTCTCCATGCAGACCGCGCAAATCCTGGTCAAGCTTGCCTACCCGCGCCTCCAAGGCGCGGTTTTCCTCGCCCAGCCGTTTGCGTAAGACGCGCGTCTGGTCGGGCTCATGCAAGGAACCGGTCACGACCAGCCAAACCCCAAGGGTGGCCAGCGGTATGGCCACGCAGGCGGCTATGATAAGCGCGCGCCGGGAAACGGCGAGGGAACGTACCCGCGAGGTGTCCTTGGGGTAGAAGTTGATCCGGAATTTATCGTCCATCGGATGGGCGCCGGCCCGCCGATTAGCGCGGCCGCTTTTGGAGCTGGCCGAGCCTGGCTTCCAGCTCGGAGATGTTCTTCTTGAACTTTTCGATGTTGCGCTGCATATCGGTCACGCCCGGCCGCATGCCGAAGCGGTCGAGGGTTTCGTCGAGAAGGGCCAGGTGCGCCTCCTTCCCGAGCTCGGTGAACTCGCGGATCAGCTTGCGGCGTTCCGCCATCAGATCGAGGTGCAGTTTCCCGGTGCGGGCCGCTTCCTCGATCTTGGTGGCCGAGGTCTGCGCCCCGGTCAGGACCGATTTCTTCAATTTTTCCAGGAAACTGTCGGTCATGGTCGTCCTTCCCGATTGGCCTTGCCCGCCGGACCCGGAGTCCAGCCGTCCGGGAAGGCCCTCAGCCGGATGCTAATATAGTATTCAGGCCGTGGGGAAGGTCTGCGAATCCGGCTTTGGGAAGGCACGGGTATTTCACGGTTCCTCGGGAAAACCCGGTTCGGCTGCCGCCTGGTTTTCCTCGTTCTCCGCCAACTCCCGCTCGCGCTCGGCTCGCAAGGTTTCAGTGATGATATGCCGGAAATTGGTATCCACGAAATCGAAGACGTCGTCCTGGGCCGCCTGCGGATCGTCCATCAGCAGTTCCTGCACGCATAAGGCGGTGGAAATCATGATTTCCTTGACCAACTCTTCATCGTACATCCTCAGATGCTCTTGCACGGGGCCGCCTTCTTTCGGTAGTCACGGGTGACTGCTCCGATGATTATACGAATCGCCCGATCGGGCGCGCAAGACAAGTCGGGCCGGGGTTTTTATCTTGAGCCGGGCCTGCGCGCTAGCGTATGGGGTGGTTCTTATAGCGAACTAGGCCATCCGTAAACGGATGGCTTGGACTTTTTTCGGATTTTGCGATCGCCTACGCTGGTGATCGCGACCAGAAGCGGATCGATCGATGGCGGAAGCAAAGACGAGGGATGGAATGCGGCTTCGGGGCGCCGGCCGCACCTTCGCCAGGGAAGTGGTCGTACCTATCATCCTGGCGCTGGTGGTCATCCAGTTCGTCATCCAGGCCTTCAAGATCCCTTCGGCTTCGATGGAGGACTCGCTCCTGATCGGGGACTTCCTCTTGGGGCTCAAATTCGTCTACGGATCCCCCCTTCCCTATTCCCACCATAAGCTGCCCGGCTTGACCGATCCCAAGCCCGGCGATGTCCTCATCTTCAAGTATCCCGGCGACCCGGAGTATCCCGAGGGCGATCCCAAACGGTACAAATTCCTGGCCAACCTATTCCTGTTCGGCAACCTCTATTGGGATAACCACCCCGCTCCCGGCGAGAAGAGCCTGGTGTGGTACATGCCCAAGGATTTCATCAAGCGGTGCATCGCGCAAAGCGGCCAGATCATCACCGTCTCGGGCAGCAAGCTGCTCATCGACGGGAAGGAATCGCCGCTGCCGCGCAAGGGCAAGTTCCGGGACGATCGCGGTTACGATCCGCAGCGCGATACCTTGAATTTCCGCCTGCCCGCTCCGGGCGAAACCATCGACTTCGATACCTTGACCCTGGAGCACGCGGTGTGGATGCGCTCCCTGGCCTATCAGGAACATCCGGACGAGGACGTGCAATTGCAGCTCGACCTGATGAGGGATTCCGTGGTCGACAACGATTACGTGCTGCCTTACCTGAACGGCGATCCCGCGAACCAGTCCCATGGCGCGGTATACGCCCTGCTCAACCTGCGTTTCGAAAGGATGTTCCAGGGCAGCACCATGTACCTGCATTCGGAGAACATTCCCTTCAAGGTTTTCCAGGACGCCGCCCGTTACGGTTTCATCCGCACCAACGATCTGCCCGCCTTCCGGACTTACGATCCTTCGGATAGCGCGGCGGCGCGCGCCGCGCATGCGGGCCGACGCGTGGACAGCAACGAGTATTTCCTGGGCTGCTACCTGCAGTTCGTGGGGCAAAACATACGGGGCCAAAGCGACTCCCTGCACCACTACCGCATCCGCCCTTCCCTGATCATCAACGGCCAGCGGTCCAGCAAATATACGGTGATGAAGAAGTGCTTTTTCATGATGGGGGACAATCGCGATCGCTCCTCGGACAGCCGCTACTGGGGCCTGTTGTCCAAGGACTTCGTGAAGGCGAAAGCCTTCATCATCTACTTCTCCTTCGACGACGCGGATGACCGCTTTTCCTTCAGCAACCCTTTTTCGTGGTTGCTTATCCCGGGCAAGCTCCGGTGGAGCCGGATCGGGAAGCTGATTGACTAGGGTGGGCCTGCGGGCGGCGACGGCCGCCGGCGGACTGCTGCTCGCTGCCTGCGCCCACATGGAGCCCCCTCCCGGCGGCCCCGTCGATACCAAGAAACCCTTCATTACCGCGGTGCAGCCCGCGCCGGATTCCACCCGCGTGGGCCTGGATCTGGATGCCCGCATCAAGTTCTCGGAATGGGTGGCGCAGGACATAGAACGCGGTAAGGTCTTTCTGGTTCCTCCCCTGAGTAAGCGCATCCGGCCGCGCCTCTCCGGTAATGAACTGCGCGTGACCAGCACGGGGCGCTTGGATACCAACACCACCTATGTGCTGGGGGTGCTGGAGACGGTGAAGGATTTGAACGGCCTGCCGCTGGAGGCTCCCCTGCAGCTTGCCTTCTCCACCGGCCCCTCCCTGGACTCCGGCAGCTTGGCCGGCGTGGTCGTTCCCTTCCAGGGCCGGCCCTCGCTAGGCGCCTTCGCGGCTTTATACCCGCGCGGCCCCGAGCTGCGCGGGCGTTTCCAACACCTCACGCATCGCAACGATAGCGTGGTGGTCCCCGCGCCACAGCCCGAGCCCCGCAAGGAGAAGCCGGCCTATATCGTCCCCGCCGATTCCTTGGGGCGTTTCGCCTTCGCGCATGTGCGTCCCGGCCGCTACGCCTTACTCGGGTTCCAGGATGTGAACGGCGATCTCGCTCCCGAGGTGGGCGGCGAGGCCTTGGCCATCGGCCCTTCGGTGGACATCGCCAAATCCGGCCATGGCGGGGCATCCGCCGGCTCGGGATCGGCTACGGGAGGATCGGCAAGCGGAGATGCGCAAACGTTGACGCTGGCCCCGTACGACACCGTGCCCTTGCGATTGACCGCGGCCCGTTGGGTACAGGAAGGGATGTACCAGGGCAAATGCCTGGGCACCGTGCGCCTGAAGCTCAGCCGTTCGCCGCACCCCCTGGCGGCCCTGCGTCGCGATGCCTACGACCTCCATAAGGCGGGACCGGACGGAAAGCCCGCGGGCGCGTCCCTGCCAATCCTGGACGTATGCCTGAACCCGCTATCGGGGGAAATCGAAATCGCCACCCCGCCCCTCGATCGCGATAGCCAATACCTGGCTTCCTGCGCGGGCCTGCGCGATCCCAACGGTAACCTGGCCGATACCTCGCATAACCGCGCGGCCTTCAAGGCCGACACCGCTGCGCGCGACACGGCCAAGGCGGAACCGGTTTTCCTGGGGCCGCGCAAAGTCTCGGGGGAAGTCCCGCGCCTGCCTCCCAATGGGCTTACGCCCGGCGCCGTCCTTACCGCTTATTTTCCGCGCCTGCTGACCGATTCGCTGCAAGCGTGGCTGCGCGCGCATCTGCAAGCCAAGTTGGACACCGCGCCGTTGGCCTACACTCTGGAACGCATCAGCCACCACGAGTTCTCCCTCAAGTTCCCGCCTCTCACGCTCAAAGGGCAACGCTTGGTGTTGGCCCTCAAGTCCGACAGCGTGGCCACTCCGCTGATGGGCAGCGCGCCTGGCCCCGGAACGTCCGCACCCGCCGCGCCCGCACCCGGAACAACTGCAACCGGAGCGCGCCCGCCCAGCGCGCCTGCGACCGCGACTCCCGCGACCGTGCGCTCCGATTCCGCGGCCCGGGCGGCCACGCCTGCCGCTACGCCCTGGGCCGGATTCGTTTTGGCCGACGCGGCGAAGATGGGGGCGCTCAAGTTCAAGCAAGATCGATCCGCGTACGGCTCACGCCTGGTGGTGCGGGCTTTGGCTTCGCCTTTCGAGGTTTCCCGGATCACTCCCTCCGCCGATGAGGTCTCCGTCGACAGCTTACCCGAGGGGTTCTACGCAGTGGACTATTTCCGGGACACTAACGGCGACGCCGTCTGGGAATCCGGCAACCTATCCCCATGGACCCTCGGGGAGCCTTATGTGCAATGGGCCGATTCCGTGGAAGTGAAAGCCGGAATCGCGGGCCGCGGCGACGGCAGGCCTCCCGGAACGCGGCGTGCGGCCCAAACCGACTCCACCAAGACGGAGGGGGCCATCCCTATCCCCGAGAGGAAGCTGGCTTGGCCTCCGGCTTGGTAGGCGGATTGGTTCCGGTGAGGCCTATCACGATCCTTCTCCATTAGGCGGAAATAGCCGGAAAATGCTACCTTTCGCGGGGTATCATGGATGATTTCGTACCGATTGCGACCAGCGCGGAACGACCTTCGCTGGAACGGCTGGGGAAGTATCTTAGCCACCACGGCATCCTCTGCCGGGTGCGCCCGGACGAGCGGGCGGCCCGCTCCGGCGGGCCGGGCGGGGAGAAGTTCCATTTGGTCGTGTCGCCCGCAAACCTGGATCAGGCCCACAAGGTGCTCAGCGAGGTCGCCTTAAGCGGCGACATGGAAGAGGCGGAGCAAGCCATCGAGATCCAATTCGATGGCACCGAGCGCATTGAAGTCGCCACCTGGTTGCAAATCCTGCTCGACGAACAAGACTACGAGGGCTCGCCCATCTTCTTCTTCCGCCCGGAGTACGAAGCCATCCTCGACGAACTGCATGCATCGGGAAAAGTGGACATCCCCCTTTACATCTTGAAGGGCCTGGCCAGTTTCATCCCGGACGGCCCCAAGCGGGCCGTGATGGGCCCGGGCCTACAGGGGTTCTTCGGCCTTATCGAAGCGGTGGCCCGGGGCGAAGCATGATCCTCTCCGAAGCCACCGACACCCGCTACGACGTCGTCAAGTTGTTGGGGCAAGGGGCTTCGGCCACGGTGTACTTGGCCCGCCATATCGCATTGGGCGAACTTCGCGTGCTGAAAATCCTGCATCATGACATGATGCTCGATCCCCGCCGGCGCGAAAAGTTCAAGATGGAAGCGCAGGTCTCCGCGCATCTTAAGCATCCCGCTATCGTCCAGGTTTTCGACGTGACGCAGACCAACTCCAAGCTGCAAATCGAGATGGAGTATATCGACGGGATGAGCCTGCGGCAATTCCTGGAGAAGCGCAAATCTTTCCCCTTGTCCGTGGCGCTGGCCATCACCTATGCGGTGCTGGAAGGCATGGAACATGCGCATAAGGCCCGCCTGACTTTCGGGGAAACCGTACTCGACGGGGTGATCCACCGGGACCTGAAGCCGGAAAATATCCTCTTGCGCCGCAACGGACAGCCGGTGATCTGCGATTTCGGCGTGGCCAAGGTCGGCGCCGACTTGATGACGCAGACCCAGCATATCAGCGGGAGCGTCGCCTACATGGCCCCGGAACGGCTGCGCGGCGAGCTGAGCACGCGCAGCATCGATGTGTTCGCTTTGGGAGTGATGCTGTTCGAATTGCATAAGGGCTATCGGCCCTTCCCCGGCCACAACAAAGCGCAAGTGCTCGAGAATATCCTGAAATGGAATCTTGTCGATCTGGGTGAGGCCTGGAAGGGGAGCGACGAGGCGGTGCTGGACGTTGCGAAGAAGGCGATGGCCCGCGAGCCGTCCCAGCGGTACCAGGACGCCGGCCAAATGCTGGCCGCCTTGCGCACCATTTACAAGCTCTACCACGGGGATGCGCCTCCCGCGGCGGTCATCCAGGATTACCTGGCCCGCGGCCATTTCACCACCGCCGAGTTCCGCGCCCTCATGCCCGAGGAAACCCCTTGGCGCTCCCGGCTCCTCAAGCTGGCCGCCGGCGCCTGCGTTGCCGGCGCAGCCGCATTCTTCTGGCTGTCCGTCCACGAAGGTCCCGGGGGGAACCCCGGCGGAGCCAAGGCCGCACCGGGTACCGCATCCCCGGGCCGAGAAGGCGGGAAACCGAAGGGGATCGGTGAAGCCGCCCCTCCGCGCGCCGATCAAGGCGTCGCTGCGGTCGTCACGCCGGCGGGAAGCCCGAACGCTATGGCCCAAGCGACGGGCCAGGTTAACTCCGCGGTTACCCCGGCTCCGGCGGCCCCGTCCCCCGCGGAGGCCGAGGGCCAGGTGCGCGCACTGCCCCCGGAAGCCAGGCAAGGCGGCTATTATTCCTTGGCCAAGGCTTCGTTACGCGAGGGCGGCGACCCCGGCCGCGCCTTGCTCCTGGTCAACAAGGCCCTCGATTTCTCCTATCATCCTACCATCGCTTTGCTCAAGGTCGAAATCCTGCAAGACGAGGACATGTACAACCTGGCCGGCGGCGAGTTGGAGCGCGTGCGGCCTTGGCTTACGCGCATGACCCGCGACAACCAGGCGCAATACTATTGGCTGCTGGCCCAGCAGAACCTCCGACGCGGAGGCGCCATGGGACCCAAGGCGCGCGTCAGGGCCAAATTCGCCCTGCGCCGTTACCTTGCCCTCAATCCCAAAGGCCCGGAAGAAAACCTGAAGTTCGCCCGCCAGGAATTGCGCGCGCTCCCTTGATCATTAACGCTAGGACCCGCCCATGAATCCCGTACGGGACTTCGTCGCTTTCGATTTGGAGACAACCGGCCTTGAGCGGGATACCGATCGCATCATCGAGATCGGCGCGGTGCGCGTGCGCGACGGCGCCTTCGAAGCGCGCATGTCCCGACTGGCCCGGGTCGATAAGCCCCTGACCCCCCTGGTGGAATCCCTCACGGGCATCGCTTATGCGCAATTGGCGGAAGCCGATCCGCTTAGGGCCGGCCTGGAAGAATTCCTCGCCTTCGCGGGGGACCTGCCCTTGGTCGCCCACAATGCCGACTTCGACGCGGCTTTCCTTTCGCAGGCCCTCTCCAGCGAAGGCTTCCCGCCCCTGGCCAATCCCGTGTTCGATTCCCTACTGCTGGCGCGTACGGCTTGGCCCCGCCTGGACAGCCATCGCCTGGAAAACCTGGTCGCCGCCTTGGGCATCCCGCCGCAAACGGCCCACCGGGCCTTGCCCGACGCCGAGCAGGCGGCGCATGTCTGGTTGCGCGCGCAGGAAAAACTCGCCGGGTACGCGCCCGCCACCCGGGCCGCGCTCGCCCACCTCCTGGGACCCGGCCCCGACCATTGGCGCGCCCTTTTCGGGGGGCGAGCCGGAGGCGATGCGGGCGCATCTGGCGATGCGGGCGCATCTGCCAATGCTGACGGAGCTCCCGGTTTCGATATTTCGGTCCTGCTCCCCCGCCCCGCACCGGGTAACACCAATGTTACCCATGAGCCGGGATTGGCCAAGCCCTCCGCTTCGGCGGAATCCCTTTTCGCCGGCGAAGCCATGGGAAAGGCTTTCGCTTCCCTGGGCCGCCCCTACCAGGCCCGGAATCGTCAAGCCCGGGTGGCCGCCATGGCCGAACGCGCCTTCCAAGAGGGCCGTATCCTCGCCCTCGACGCCGACCCGGGATCCGGACGGGCCCTGGCCTGCCTGGCGGCGGCGCTACGACATGGCCGGGCCCGCCGCCGTCCCGTGGTCTATGCCGCGGCGGCCCGCGGCCGCATCGAACGGTTGGCCGAGCGGGAGATTCCGCTATTGAAGGCCCTTTTCCCCGATGCCCGCATCGAGGTCTTGAAGGCGCCCTCCGCCTACGTGAGCCCACGCAAACTGGCGGGCATCCTGGCGCATCCCGATACCCGTTTGACCGCGGATGAACGCCTGGCACTGCTGCCGCTCCTGACTTGGCTGGAAGATGCCGGCGACGGGGACGTGGCGGACAATTCCGGATTCAACTTCGATCGTCGCAAGACCCTTTGGTCCAAGCTTTGTTCCGATTCCTATGCCGCCGAACCCCAGGGCCATGCCTACGCCGCGCGGGAAAAAGCGCGACGGGCCCATTTGATCCTGATCACCCACGAACTCTTCCTGGACGATCTGGCGCTGGACTTCGCCTTGCTTCCCCCTTACGAGGCCATCGTCTTCGACGACGCCCATCGCTTGCCGGAGGCGGGCCAATTGCGGCTGGGGCGCGAAGTGGGCTTCTTCCGGCTGAAGCACATCCTGCAACTCATCGCCCAAGGCAAGCAGGATTCCCGAGGCCTATTGGCCGAGCTCGAACGCGGGGCCGGCATCCTCGCGCCGGTTCCGGCAGCCACGCAGGAGAGCGCTCCCCAGGCAGCGCCGACCGAACCCGCCGAAGCGCGGGAGGCTGAGGCCGAAGCCCCCCTTTCCGCCGATGCGGCCGCGCCCGGGCCCGCCGATGACCTGCGCTTGCTGCGCCGGTTGGCCTTCGAACCCGAACGGCAATTGCAGAAGTTCTTCAACAAGATCGCCAAGCATGCGCAAAAGCGGCGCAAGGACGGCGAGAGCCGCCTCCGTTACGCGGACAAGCTGGTGGTCGAGTTTAACACCGGGCCCGAGCCGGTGCTTACGGCCTTGAGGGAATTGGAAGACCTCCTGCGTCGCTTGGAGGCTATGCGCGCCGATCTCGCCCCGGACTTGCGCCGCGCGGCCGATCTGCTGCGCGATTTCCGCTCCGATCTCGATCATCTGGCCCACCCCTCCGGGACGGCGGAGACTCATTGGATCGAGGAATTCCCCAATCCCCATAAGGCCCTTTTGCGCAGCGCTCCCCTATCCTTCGGCCCGATCCTCATCGAGAAGTTCCTGCCCCAGGTAGAGGCCGTGGTTTTCGTATCGCCCGCCCTGGCAATCGGCGACGACTTTTCGTTCTTCCTGCAGCAGACCGGCCTGGATTCGCGCCCCGAGCGCCTGAAAACCATCCTGGTACGCGGGCGCGGCGCCGATGAGCCTCTCGATCCCGTTTTCATCGCGCGCTATAGCCAGGTGCTGTCCAACGCAGGCGCCCTCCAGGCGATGATCGCCTCCCTGGCCCGCGGACTCAAGCGGCTGCCGCGGCCGACCCTCGCGCTGTTCACCCATATCGGGATGCTGAAGCAGGCCCGGGCCCTTCTGGCCGAGCAATTGGGGCCCTTGGGCCGCCTGGTGGTGGCCCAACACGTTGACGGCGGGCGCGACAACCTGCTGCACTTGTTCCGGCATCGCCCGGATGCCTGCCTGCTGGCGACCGATGCCTTCGTGGAGAGCCTGGAACCGGAGGATTCCCTGCCCTCCCTGGTTGTCGTGACCAAGCTGCCCTTTCCCGTGCCCAGCGAACCCTTGGTGGCTCCGCATCTGGAACGCTTGCAAGAGGAAGGCAAGAACCCGCTGCACGAGTACTTGCTACCCTGCGCCATCCTTCGGCTCAAGCAAGAGCTGAACCGCCTGCCCCGCGCGCCCGGCTCCCGCCTCGTGATCTGGATCCTCGATCCGCGCTTGGCCACCGAGAAGTACGCGCGCTTCTTCCAGCGGGGGCTGGGCCGCGAAGCCAGGGTCTTCACCCAGGAAGAGGAGTTGTTCACGCGCACGGCGGAAGCCTTGGGCCTCTCCACGGCCGTGACGGCTCCCGGCGAAACGCTTGCGGAACCAGCCGCCGCGACGCCCGCCGCGGAAAGTGCGGAGGCCCATGAGGCCGCACCGGAGGTCGCAAGCACGGAAAAGCCGGGTGGGGTCGGGGAGACTCAAGCGGAGACATGAAGGAGGATGGCATGGAACCAGGAGGATTGGCGCGTTGGCAATGGGACGGGTATCCGCTCTATCACCAATCCCGGACGAACCTCCTCATCCACATCGTCCTCGTCCCCGTTTTCCTGGGCGGAAACATCGCCTTGCTCGCAGGCATAGCGCTGCGGTTCTGGCTCTTGGTCCTGGCCGGCTTCGCCGCCATGGCCATTTCCTTCGCGGTCCAGGGTTACGGGCATGGTCGCGAGGCCAACCCCTCCATTCCCTTCTCTGGCCCAGCCAACGCCTCCGCGCGCGTCTTCCTCGAACAATGGGTCACTTTCCCGCGCTTTTTCTTCTCCGGCGGCTGGTCGCGCGCCTTGCGGTCCGAGTCTTTAAGAATCCGCCAAAAAAACTAGTCTTTCTTTCCGACGACCGCTCCTGACCCGCCCGTGCGGGAGCGGGCCGAACTGGGAGGAACCGACCTATGCTCCGCATCCTGCTTCTCATATCCATCGCCCTTTCTTTCCAGGCCTGCGAGCATCTTTCCGCAACGTGCAATTGCGACGTGGTACCGGAAAAGACGCAGGCGGATTTCCCTTCCGCCAAGGTCTTGAACGCCCGCTTAGGCCAGGGCGTCAATCTCGGCAATGCCCTGGATGCCTACCCCGCGGAAGGGGCCTGGGGCGTGACCCTCAAGGCGGACTACTTCCGTTGGATCGCGGATTCTGGCTTCAAATCCGTGCGCATCCCCGTGCGCTTTTCCGAGCATGCCTTGGTGGATAGCCCTTACACCATCGATTCCGTTTTCATGAACCGGGTGGACTGGGCGGTGAAGCAAGCCTTGGATAACCAATTGCTGGCCATCTTGGACATGCATCATTACGATTCCCTCATGGCCCATCCGCAAGGGGAGCGTTCCCGTTTCCTTTCCATGTGGAAGCAAATCTGCCACCGCTTCCGCGACGCCCCGCCGGAACTGCTGTTCGAACTGCTCAACGAACCGCAGGATAAACTGGACGCTGCCACCTGGAACGAGTTCCTGGCCCAGGCCATCGACACCATCCGCGTCCTGCAACCCGGGCGCACCCTGGTGGTGGGCACCGCTCCCTGGGGCGGATTGAGCGGCTTGTCCGCCCTGCGCCTGCCCGCCGACACCAACTTGATCGTGACCATCCATTATTATGATCCGCATACCTTCACCCACCAGGGAGCCGCCTTCGAGGACGGGGCCGACCAATGGCTGGGGACCACATGGCGCGCCACGCCCGCCCAACGCGCGGTCATGGACCAGGATCTGGCCTCCCTGCGCGACTGGTCCGCCGAACAGAATCGACCCGTCTTCATGGGCGAGTTCGGGACCTATTACCGGGCCGATACCCTCTCCCGGGCTTTGTGGACGGAATATCTGACGCGGAAGATGGATTCATCCCGCATCAGCTGGGCCCTATGGAACTTCAGTTCCGATTTCGGGATCATGAACGATACCACCGAGGTTTGGAAAGGCTATCTGATGAAAGCGCTTCTCCACCACGGAAGCAATCCCTTGCTCGATTCCATCCTGGGCGCATCCACGCCCATCGATGCCGGCATATACGTGACCATGGATGACTTCGAGGACAGCTTGGTCAATATGCCCGCTTCGGCCCGCAAGTGGCGGGAGCATCAGGGCATTCCCCTCACGGACTACCATTCGAATTGGTATACCTTCCATTCGGGCGGCTCTACCCTGTTGTCGGCGGACGGAACGCCCATCCACGATTATAAGGAAGTGGATTCCGGCACGCCTCCCAACTTCAATCTCTTGGCGGGACCATGGGGGAGCGAAGGCACTGGGCTCCATGTCAAGATGCGGGCCGTCGCGGACTCCCTGTCCCCGAACCCCTGGGCCGGATTCGGGGCGGGCATCCTGGGCGGATACGATTCCACCTTCGTGGATCTGACGAAGCTGACGGCTATCCAGTTCCGCGCCAAGGGAAAAGGCGATTGGTGCATGGAGGTGATATCCGATTCCGTCAGCGCGGATACCGTCGAGAATTGGGGGCAGATGAGCGCCACCTTCAAAGCGAAGGCGGATTGGGAAACGGTTTTGATTCCCGCGGAAATCCTGGCGGCCAAGCCCTATTCCAAGCAGGCGAAAGAACATCTCGCCTGGGAAGACGTCCGCAAGAAGATCATCGCCTTGGAATTCATGAACGGGCATTGCTCCGGCGAACAGACGGATACGACCTCGGAAATCTATTTGGATGACATCCGTTTGATCGGGGTGACGGACGCGGATTTGGGGATGTGATACTGCCCGATCCAGGCATGCCCCATCCCATTCCCTCCACGCTGAGCGACGCTGATTTCCCGGAGGCGGTCGCGCGCGCCCTGTCCCGCATGCCCGGCGTCGAGGCCGTCATGCTCGGCGGCTCCCGGGCCTCCGGCAGGCAGTCGTCCGCATCGGACTGGGATTTTTCCATCTACTACCGAGGTAACTTTGATGTTATGGTGGTGCGCGATCTCGGTTGGCCCGGAGAAGTCTCCGCCCTGGGCGGATGGGGCGGCGGCGTTTTCAACGGGGGCGCATGGCTGGAGGCGGGCGGACGCAGGGTGGACGTCCATTACCGGGATCTCAACGACGTGGAGCGCCGCATCCGCGAGGCGGAGAAGGGGGAGTTCGCCATCGAACAACTTCTCTTCTATTTGGCGGGTATCCCTACTTCTGTCTTGGTGGCCGAGCTCGCTTTGGGACAGGTCCTCAGCTGCTCGCTTACCCGCCCCGGCTATCCGGAGGCGCTCAAGCGTTCGGCGTTCCGCATCTGGCAGGACCGCGCCGAAATGACCCTCCACTATGCCCGGAAGGCTTATGCCGAACGCGGGCATAGGGCCATGGCCTATGGATCGGTAACCTGCGCTCTGTTGGAAGCCGGACATGCGCGGCTCGCGCGCGACGGCGTATGGATTACTAATGAAAAAACCCTTTTAGCCCAAGCCGGGTTCGGGAATGTCGACGCCCTGTATGATGCCATCGGCCCCGGGCCCGAAAGCCTGGTCGCGCTTATTGAACGGGCCCGGTCATTGATTTCCGTAAACGTCTGAACGGGCGGCCCTTCAGCCCTTCAAACCGAAAGCCCTCAGGAAGTCGCGCAGTTTTCCTTCTGATCCGCCGAACTCCATTTTCTTCGCGGTCCGCAACACGCCTGCCGATTCTCCCCGATAGAAGAGGGCGCGGAAGGCGTCGCCCTCGCCCTGGAGCAAAACTTCCGGCAAACCATGGGAGCCTTCCCGCAGTTCCGCGCGGTCGCCATCCAGGCGGTATTGGAATATCCGGCCCTCGCAGCGAAACTCGGCCAGTAGAGGTTTATCCGTTCCCCGGTATCTCCGTTTCAAAGCGAACAAGGCCCAAGCCAATTCCTTTCGATCGGCGGGGTCGGGCTTGGACAAATAGCGAAAACCCCATTGGCCCAAGGCATGCAAAGCCGGCTCCAGCTCGCGGCCCGCCTGGGTCAAGGCATAGGCTTCGCCGCGCGCACCCGGGACGGACGACTTTTCCAAGAGCCCCAGCGCCTCCATCTCTTTCAGGCGTGCGGCCAACAGGTTGGGGGCCAGTCCGTCCAGGCCGCGCTGCAATTCCGAAAAACGCTTGGGGCCCAGCATCAGATCGCGCGCCAAAAGCAAGGTCCAGCGCTCCCCTACCACGTCCAGGGCCTTGGCCAAACCGCAGGATTGCCCGTAGCTGCGCCGCTCGGAGCGCGCGGGATGCGCAGGGCCTTCGGGGCGGATCTTCCGGGAACGCGGGGAGGACTTCCGAGCCACGGGAACACTCCTTTATATTTAAATAACTACCTGCTATTATATTTTAAAGTACGGATTCCGAAAAGGGGAAGGATATGGAAACTCTTTGGGACCTGCCGACCATTTGCCTGCTCGCGCTCGTCGCCCTCGTGGCTTCGGCCATTCTCGCCGGAGTACAGCGGGCCGATAGGGCCGCGGGGGGCCGGCCCCTCTTCCCCCTGGCCGCCGCGGGCCTGGCATTATGGCTTGCCTATGCGGCCCAGCTCTCCCTGCGCGGCAAACTGCTTCCTCCGCCCGGAGGCGGGGCGCCGCCGGTGGCGCTCCTGATGCCGCCCGGCGTTCTGCTAGCGATCCTGGCGGCCTTCTCGCCCTTGGGCAAACGCATGACGGCCCTTCCCTATGCGGCTTTGATCGGCTTCCAGGCTTTCCGTTTGCCCCTTGAGTTTCTGCTTTATGCCTTCCATGCCCAAGGCCGCCTACCCGTCCAGATGACTTTCGCCGGGCGCAATTTCGACGTCCTCACCGGACTCTCGGCGATAGGGGTGGCTTGGCTGGCCGCGCGCGGCCGGGCCGAGCGTAAGCTTGTCCTGGCCTGGAACCTAGCCGGCCTGGCTTTGCTCCTCAATATCGCGGTAGTGGCCGCATTATCGCTTCCGGCGCCTTGGCGCGCCTTCCCCAACAATCCGCCCAACGAGTTGGTGCTGCACTTTCCCTACGTGTATATTCCCGCCCTGTTCGTGATGGCCGCCCTGGCCGGTCATCTGCTCGTCTTCCGAAAGCTTGCGGGTAATGAGGCCGGATCGGATTCGTAAGGAGGCCGGACCGGATTGTTCGGGCCAAAGGCGGAGGACACGGCCGTTGCTTGCGGCACCGGGGGCGCGGCGGGATTTTATAATTTGCCTTGTATGTCTATTCGCCTCACCCTTCTGGCTTGCGCCCTGCTTGCGCTCGCGGGATGCTATAGCTTCTCCGGGACCACCCTGCCCGCGCATCTGCGTACTGTGCGCATCGATCCCGTGGTCAACAAGACCCTGGAGTCGTCCCTGGCCGACCAGATCACGCAGGGGCTGGAAGAGGGGTTCCGCTCGCGAAGCAATCTGCGCCGCGTGAACGAAGGCGGGGACGCCGAGCTGATCACCGTGCTGACCGATTACTCGCAGCGGCCGCAGACGACCAGCGGCGCCACGGTGACCAGCTACCGCGTGGACATCCTGGCCAGCATACGCTTCATCGATCGGGTGAAGGGGGACACGCTCTACAGCGATGATCGGGTGCCCGGTTTCGGCCTGTATGCGATCGACCGGGGCGAGACGGAAGAGACGGCCAAGAAGCAGGCGGTGGACGGCCTGGTCAAGGTGGTTCTGGACAATTCGGTATCGGGGTGGTGATGAAGTTCGTCAAGATGCACGGCACGGGCAACGATTACGTCTATGTGGACCTGTTCTCGGATAAGCTCTCCGATCCGGCCCGGGCGGCGGTAGCCGTCTCGCATCGGCGCTTCGGCATCGGCGGGGATGGCCTCATCCTCATCAAGCCGCGGCCGGACGCCGACGGCGAAATGGAAATGTACAACGCCGACGGGAGCATGTCCGAGATGTGCGGCAACGGCTTGCGCTGCGTGGCCAAGTACGTGCACGATCATTATGCCCGCGGCAAGGACGAATTGAAGCTGATGACGGGAGCGGGCTGGCGCTTTGCGCGCATCGTCAAGCGGGACGCTGCCGGCGCGGCCGAAGAGGTGCGTTTGGACATGGGCGCGCCCATCTGGGACGGCCCTGAAATCCCCACCACATTTACTGGCGATGTGCTGGAGAAGAAGCTGGAGGTGGCCGGAAAAACCTTCACCTTCAGCTCGGTCTCCATGGGCAATCCCCATTGCGTCATCTACGTGGACGACGTGGCCCGCTTTCCGGTGGAGCAAATCGGGCCATTGATCGAAACGCACCCCTTTTTCCCCCGCAAAGTAAACGTGGAGTTCGTGCAGGTGCTCTCGAAGGAAGAAGCCATCCAGCGCACCTGGGAGCGGGGATCCGGGGAGACCTGGGCTTGCGGGACCGGCGCTTCGGCGGTGGCCGCGGTGGGCTATCGCCTAGGCAAGACGGGCCCTCGGCTCACCTTGCGCCTCACGGGCGGGAACCTTCTCTTGGAATACGATGGCAAAAGCAGCGTGTTCATGACCGGGAACGCCGTGGAAGTTTTCCAGGGCGAATTCCCGGGCCTATAGCCTCCGCCGTCGAATCGCCTCGTCGCTCAGATCAAGCCGGAAAAGCCGAATCCGAAGGTGTCCACGATTTCAAAATGTTGAAGACTATGATCGGCTATGCTAAAGAAGGTGGCGAACAGGAACGATTCGCTCAGTTTGAACTTCGCCCCCAAAGTCCCCGCGATTAATGCGCCCATCTTCGAATGGTCGGGTCCGCCGGTATAAGAACTGGAAACGATTTCCGGACCGGCGCTAACGTCAAAGAAAGGCAAAGGCCGGCCGATCATGTCGGTGTAATTCGCGAGGACCCCGAACTTGGCGCCGACGCTGAGCAAAGAGCTGCTGCCCTTATAGGTACTGTTGCCGTCGACGGAGAAGCTCTTATCCTCGGTATGGTAACGTTGCCAATTGAAGACGGGCCCGAAGTTGAGGTACTGGCTCAGGTAAATGGCTGCGGAAGGGCTCACCATCAGGACGGTTTGCGAAGTCGCATCCCCGCCGTTCATCGTATACGAGCCCTGCCCGGATAACTCGACGGCTCCCATTGTTATTTCGCGGGATTGGGCCGCGGAAAAAGCGATTGATAGCATGGCCGCGAAGGGCGTGACAGAACGCATGAGATTTCCTTTCGCGCGGCGCTGTTCGATTGCGGGTAAGCCGTACGGCCAGGAAAAGTAGTCAACAGGTCATTGCTTGACCACAAAAGCCTGGATCTTCTGATCGGATAGCTCCAGGATCTTGTCCTCCGCATCCTGCTTGGTCTCGAAGTAGCCCCAGCGCAATTTGTAGTAAGGCGCGTCGAAGACCACGTCCACCGTGCCGCCCAGCATTTTCTCGTACTGAGCTTTCTTGGCCTGGGCCGCGTCCACGTCCGACTCCGCCCCGATCTGGATGCGGAAATTGCCCTTGGCCTTGGCCGGTTCCGGGGCCTTGGCGGCGGGCGTGGCGGCGAGCGGCGCCTGGCTGGCCGGCTTAACGGCCGCTAGGGCGATGGGCTTGGCGTCCAAGAGCTTGTCCAGTTCCCCGGGTTCCTGGAACTTACGGCCGGACGCGGGGACTGACGCCTCGGGCGCCTGGGCCGACGGGGTTGCCGCGGCCTCCGCCGGGGACGGCTCCTCGTTACGCGAGCCGGTTCCAGCGCAGGCGAATATCCCGGCGGCCATGCTGGCCATGGCCAGCCAGGAAATTCCGCGGTTAAGCTTCCGGCCGCGATCCCTAAAGAATCCCAAGATATGGATGGGCATTGGACCTCCCGATGACGGCCCTATGCGGGACGCAGGCCGAGAAAATAGAAAAGATGGCTTGTTCCATGCCCACGGGCATTGCGCCGCCCCGTAAAATCGGGCGGGGGCCGCCTTCGATCAAGCGCGGCAAAGGGATTGGGAATCAGGCCGTGGAAATCGCCATTTCGAAAATGGGGGACTTGCGCATCCTATCCGTCAAAGGGAGCCTGCGCTTGCAGCATTGGCGGGTGATCGACAAGCACCTCGACGCCTTGCTCGGGCATGGCGCGTATTGGGTGGCCCTGGATCTTTCCGGGGCGTCTCTCGGCGACGAAGCCGCCCTGGAGTCCCTCTCCGATAACGCCCGGAAGTTCCAAGCGCGTCAGGCCCACCTCTTGATCCAATCGGAATCGGCCTCCTTGCGGGAGGCCCTCCGGGCCGCTTTCGCCGGTATTGTTCCGGATGACTGCATCTTCGCGGACCGGCCTTCCTTGGAAGAGAGCTTGCGGAGCCGCGTGCCTTCGGCCCCGTTCGGAAAGCTAAATTAAGTCCAATACAACCTCCCAAAGAGGGGCCCTCCCGAGGAGGAATCATGGACTACGAAATCGCCCTCAATCAGGCCTTGGATCTGCTCGCCGATGGCGAGCAACGACGCGCCGATCGATTGCTGCAAGGCATCATCGACCACGCCAAATCGAGGCTGACCGGCTCGGAGGAGGATCGCGATCGCCACTATTACTGGGCGCGCGCGCTCACGGCCATGGAAGAGCCCGAACAGGCGTTGCTCCGCTTCGAACGCGCCTTGCAGATCGATCCCGGCCACGAGGCATCCTTATGGGAATCCGCTTCCATCTTCCTGCACGAACTGGACAAGCCCGAAAGCGCCCGCGTCCTGCTGGCGGAAAAGCTGATCCCCCTTAGCCCCGACAACACGCTGTATCGCGAGTCGCTGCAATTGGCGGAATTCACTTTGCGTTTGCGGAAAAATCCCCCGCCGACCGCCGCGGGGGCCGGGAGCGCCGCCCGCAAGGGCGGGCCAGTCTGGGACGCCACGGTTGCCAAGGAACGGGCCGCGGCCCTCGAGCGCGAGGCGGAAGACCTGTTACGGGCGGCGGGGATCCAGGAAACCGAGGACGAACTGCCCGGCTAACGCGTATCCCGGGTCGCCAAGGCTTCGGCCTCTTTCCAGGCGGCCAGGCCGGCGGGCATGGCCGGAGGCGTTTGCCGAACGCCCATCAGGTCCAGCAGGCGGGTAACGGGCACGCTACCCCCGCCGCGCGCCACGAAAACCCCCTTGAGGTAGGCGTGGAGCGCCATATCGCCGTTCCGCAGGATGCGCTGTTCCAGATAAATCCACTTTTCGTCCCAGGTGACGATGCGCGTGCGGATCTCGAATCGCTGGAACAGGTTCAGAGGCCGGCGGAAGCGGATGTGGCAGCTCGCCAATACGGGATACCATTTCTGCGCCATGACGTGGCGGATGGCGCCGTTGCGCAACAGCAAATCCAAACGTCCGAGATCCATCAAGGTGAGATAGCGGCCATTATTCATATGCAGATTCGTATCCAGATCGTTGGGCCAAACGCGGAAGCGCACGACGGATTCATCGAGGATGCCCCGGCGTACGGGAAACAGGATCCAGAGCAGCAGGGTCTTGAGGAGGCGGAAGAAAAGATTCATTCAGCGGTTCCAGGCGCCCGGGAACATTCCCGGCCTGCGTCCGGGCGGTCGTGCGCGTGCCAGCAGGAAGATCAGGATGATGCCCACCGTGAACCCGCCGATATGGGCCATGTAGGCCACCCCGCTGGCCTCCCCCGCGGGAGTGCTCACCTGGCTGAAGATTTGCAACAGGATCCACATCCCCAACACCACGGCTGCCGGCATGTGGGTGATATAGCGCCACATCAGCACCCGCACGGGATTCGTCGGATACTTGATGAGGTATGCCCCCAGGACGCCGGCGATGGCCCCCGAAGCGCCTAGGCAGGGGATGAAGGAATCGGGTTGGAAGATGATTTGGGCGAACCCCGCTCCCAAGCCGCAAGCCAGGTAAAACAACAGGAACTTTCCATGCCCGAGCAGATCCTCGATTTGATCGCCGAAGATCCATAGGTAAAGCATGTTGCCGAGGATATGCATCCAACTCCCGTGCATGAACATCGAACTGATCAGGGTCAGGTAGATGGGGGAAGGACCGGGGTATTGGGGGATGGCCACCTCGCGGCCGTGGATATCCATGGCCGCGGCCCGCACCAGGTCTACTCCATGGGTGATCTCATAGGGGATGGTGGCCCAACCGTAGGTGAAGGCCTGGCCCAGGCGCAATTGCTGGAACCACATCAGCCCGTTGGCCGCGATGAGGCCATAGACCACGAAGGGCGTGAGCGTGCGGCCAGAATTATCGTCGCCAATGGGGATGAACATACGGTTTCTGCCTCCGTAAGACGGGACCGATGGAAAAATACTTCGCGGAGCAGGGAATGGGTATACAGCGGTGGTCGGGGCTCGGCCCCTGGCGGAAGCCGCGATGCGCTTGCGGCCCCCGCCGGGCGAACGGCTTACAGGAAATTCACCAGGGAGGTCTGCAAGGCCTGGGCGCTCATCTTGAGGGAAGCCTCGTACACGGCCTGTTCCAAATTGAAATCGGATACGGCTTTGGCGAAGTCCACGTCCTCGACGTCGGACTGGAGCTGGGTGGTGTAGGTCTGGCGATCGGAGTTGCGCGACTCGGTCGAATCGAAACGGTTTACGCGGGCCCCGTTGGTGGACTGCGCGGTGAGATTGCGCTTGAGGGCTGAGTCGATTTCATCGAGGCTGCTGCGGATCTTATCGGGCTTATTGTGCAGGGTGCCTTCCAGCAGGTCGATCATGGCGTCCCAGGCGTTGCCGCCGGTTTTGCCGCCGAAGGCATCGGTGGCGGTCGTATTCACTCGGGCGGTCACGCCCTCTTCGATTTCCCGGTTGGATACCCCGTCCAAATCCTTTTCGTTGCGGCGCAGCCAGCTGTAGCTGGCGGTCAGGTTTCCCGAGCCGAGCGCGGTGGCCGCCGCCGGCGAGAGGATCTTGAGCTGGCCGGTATGGTAATTCACCTCGTAGTCTGTGCCTTCGGTGAGGCCGGAGATGGCGAAGGTCCCCGGTACGATCAGGTTCGGGTTGGCGTTCTTGGACGGTGTGTCGGTGGAATCGGTGACGTTCTGATCCTTCAGGTCGATCCATGAGCCTACGGCGACATAGTCGCTATTGGACGAATTGATGGGAGCGCCGGTCTGGATAGTCGATTGGCCGGTGCGCATCTCATACGGCGGAACCTGGGTATTGGTGCCCGAAAAGACGAACTCGCCCTTAAAGGTCGTATTGGAAAGCGCCACCATCTGGTCGAACATGCCGCGTACATCTTGGCCGATGTAATAGCGGCTATCGGCGGAATTGGAATCGTTCGAGGCCTGGATGGCGCGTTCGCGCATGGCCTGATAGAGATTGGTGCCCGTGTTCAAGGTCGAATCGATGGTGCCCATGTAGCCGAGCCCGTCGTCGATGTTGCGCTTGAAGCTGTCGAACTGATCGAGCTGGGAGCGCAATTCCATGCTTTGGGAGGCGCCCACGGGATCGTCCGAAGCGCTGTTGATCTTCTTGCCGGTGGCAAGCTGTTGCTGGGTGGCCTCCATCTTGTCGTAGTTCGCGAAGAGCCGATCGAGAACGTTCGAACTGATCTGGCCGAAACTGATCCGTGATGCCATATCCTTATCCTCCTTAGGTCGCCAATTGCATCAGCACATCCATCATCGCCGAGACGGTGGTGATGTACTTGGCGGACGCGCGGTAGCTGTTCTCGAATTTGATCATGTTGGTCATCTCCTCATCGAGGGAGACGCCGGAAGTAGTCGCCTGTTCGGTATCCATTTGCGAAATCAGGGAGGTTTTGGTGTCCAGGCGGGATTTGTTCTCGTTCTGCTCGATGCCGAGCCGGCCGACGGTGGCGGAATAGAAAGAAGTCACGCTTTGGGTGAAGGTGCCGTCCGGGCTGGGAACCAGCGCGTTCTTGAGGCGCAGACCGGCGACCAACAAGGCATTCTGGCCGTTGCCGTCGCCCGAGTAGCCGGTGGTATTGTACTTGAACTGGACGTTGATGGCATCGCCAGCGTTGTAGCGCGCGTAGTTCAGGAACTTGATGGTACCGAGTTCCGAGTCCACCACGTAATCGGCGCCGGCGCCTTCCTGCAGCACGGTGCCGTCGGACAGGGTAACCTTGACGCTACCGTCGGCCAGATCCCGGTAGTTGGGGTTGGTGGTCTTCAAGTCGAGCACCGGATTGCCCGCCGCGGGGATGCCGCCCACCGGGGCGAAGGAGGCTACGTCCACGATCTTGCCGCCCTCGGCCGCCGCGATGTTATCCGAGCTGGTCACGACGGCGTCCGACAGGGCCATGTTGCCGGCGGAAATCTTTTCCGGGTCGAAGAAGGGGACGCCGGTGACATGGTTTATGGTGTAGCCCTGTTCATGCTGGTCGTTGACCTGCTGCACGACGGACTTGGCCAGGGAATTCAAATCGTCCATATAGGTACTCAGTACCGTGCTGCGGGCGTCCATGATTCCCTTCAGCTCGCCGCTGCGCGGGTCGAAGGAGCGTTTGGAGTCGGTGAAGCGCAGCTGCAATTCCGATGCCTTATCGCCGTTCGCCAGGGTCTTATCCACGCCGTAAGTCTCGACCTGCATGGATCCCGAGGGGCCGACCATCAGGTTTCCGCCCGAGGTGATGATGACCCTGCCGTTACTATCCTCTACGGTCTGTACGTCGACCAGGCTGGACAGCTTACGCACCAGAAGATCCCGCTGATCGCGGGTATCATTGGCCTTCTGGCCCTTCGTGGCTTCGGCCTCGGCGATCTGCTGATTCAGGTTATAGATCTGCCCGGTCAGATCGTTGACCTGCTTGGCCGCTTCCTGGAGGGGATTGTTCATCGACAGGCCGTAGTCCTGGATCTGCTTGTATACGCTTTGGAAGCTATCGATCATGACGTTGGCGCTGGACTTGACCGCTTCCCGGGCCGAGGGATCGCTGGGGTTGTTGGCCAGATCCTGCCAAGAGGCCCAGAAGGCGTTCATCTTGGAGGCCAAGCCGTCCTCGCTGGGCTCCTTGAGGATGTTCCCGAGGCGTGTATAGGCGGTGTCGAGCTGGGTATCGTAGCCCTGGTCGCCCATGGCCTCCCAGGTTTGGCGGTCGAGGAATTGGTCGCGGATACGATCGATCTCGGTGACCTCCACGCCCAGGCCCTTTTCTCCGTAGATGGCGTCGTTGATGGCCTCTGACTGGAGATTGACGCGCTTGCGGGAATAGCCTTCCGTGTTGGCGTTGGAGATATTCTGGCCGGTGACGTCAATGGCGGTCTGTGAGGCATTGAGGCCCCGCATCCCGATGCTGAGGGAGTCGAGCAAGCCCATTTCAGACGCTCCGGTTCACGAGGTTACGGATCTGCAGCCGGCCGTAGTTCACGCCGCCCTTGGCGGTATACAAGCCCATGCGATCGATCTTGCTGCGGCCGGCCACGCTGGTGAGGATCCCGATGGTGGTGTGGATGATCCTGCTGCCATTCTCGACCAAGGCACGGTTCACGACCAGGATTCGCCGGAGGGCGCCCATGGCCTGGACCAGCGCATCGCGGCATTCCTTGAGGCTCGCGGCGCTGCCGGCGGAGACCAGCGGGTAGATGGCCTCGCACTTTGCGTGGGCGGGGGCTGATGCTTCCCCCGTCCCGCGCGGGCCCAGGATGGAGGTAACTAGGCGGATACGTTCCTCTTCCAGGCCGGCCAGGGAATGCAGGAGCTTTTCGATGGCATCGTTCACATCTACGTTGTCGGACAGGCGGCGATTGACCAGGGCCAAGCGCTGGCGTTCGGCCAGCCCGCGGTAGTCGGTGTACAGCCCGAGCTGGGCGCGCAGGTTGGCGAGCAAACGGGCGCATTGGTTTTCCCGATCGGCCATGCGCGCGGAGTCCGCAGGCGCGCCGTCAGCGAACAACTCGGAGAATTCTTCCCCCAGGATGGCTTGGCGGGTAAAGGCGTCCATGGTCTCCTCAGATCCCCTGCGCGGCATCGAGCCCACGCTTGGCGTTCATAACGGTGTCGACGTAGGTCTTGGTCTCGGGAAAGGGCGGAATGCCCTGGAAGCGGTCGACGGCGGTGGGGCCGGCGTTGTAAGCGGCCAAGGCCTTGGCCTCGTCGCCGTCGTAGCGATCGAGCAGAGCCTTCAGATAGCGGGTGCCCCCCATTACGTTCTCGCCAGCGTCGAAAGGATTGCGCACGCCCAGCGACTGAGCGGTGCTGTCCATCAGCTGCATCAGCCCCTTGGCGCCGGCCCCGGACACCGCCGCGGGCTGGTTGGCCGACTCGGCCTTGATAACGCTCTTGATCAGGTTGGCGGAGACGCCGTATGTCTGGGAGGCCAAATCGACGATGGGCTTGAGGGCCGCGTCGCTCATGGCGGCGGTGGACTTGCCGGGACGGCTATAGGCGCCTGCCTGCTCGGACGGGATAGACCGCGCGGCGGAGGCGGATTTGGGGGACGTCGGCGCCGACGTCGCGTCCGCGGACGTCGCATCAAGACCTTGGGCGCGGCGCAAAGAACGGTAAATCTGGGAGGCCAGGCTATTGGAAATCCCGGTAAGGGCGTTCTTCATCCCCTGCGCTCCGGAGACCACAGGGTTCTTGGCGTCCAGGCTGGCGTATTGGTTGTCGAGCATCTCGGAGAAGATCTCGCGGCCGGGCGAGGCCTGGGTGAGTTCGTTGCCCTCGGCGAGGGTGCTCTGGCGCATGGACTTATACATCTGGGAGAGGAACATGGATTGGAAATCGAGGGCGGCCTTCCAACGCTTCTTGTCCGCCTCGGTGCCTTGGGCCTTCTGGGAAGCCAGTCCCTTGACGGCCGTTTCAAGAGGAGCCACCTTGGAGAGGCCCAACTGGTTCTTGATCAGGTCGAGGTTGTTGGTGGATTCGGTGTTCATCGTTCTCTCGTAGCTCGCCGGTTACTGTCCTGCTTTAACTTCCTCTTCAAGTGCAATGGTTTGCAAGACCCATGCCAGCGCCCGGAAGGCCCGAATAGCCTCCGTAAGTGACCGCCGGCCATGGCGGTTAAGGAAAATTGTGGAGGGGGACGGGGAAAAACTTGCCTTGCGGCGGAGCGTGCGGGGAGGAAACTGCCCTCGGGGGCCGCCTAAATATGCGGCCCTACCTTATGGAGCCAGGTCTTCGGCCTTAGCGATGATAGAGCTTTCGTCCAGACGCCGTAACGCCTCCAGCAAAATGGCCATGGTATCCCCGTCGAGATTGCGCTCGCCGGCGGATTGCTGGGGCAGGAAGCGGAAGGATCCGGATTGCCAGCGCAAGGCATCGTCGATGGCCAGGGTAGCGGGCAAGTTACCCAGGCTGGCGTGTACCAGGCCGCCGTCCTCGAAACCGAAGTGCGCCCGCAGCTGTCCTTGTTCCACAAGCAAGGTACCCGTCATGCGCGCCGTGAGAACGGACTGCAGAAGGTCGGCGAACGCGAAGTAGCGTAGATCCCCCGAAAGGCCCGGCGACAGCAGTTGGGCCAGCTTCTGGTTGGTTGCCCGGATGCGCTTGGAGAGCATGCGGTAAAGGATGATGCTCATGACCGGGAATTCGGCCAAGGTTTTGTGGAAGTCCTCGCGGGCGATGGCGAGAGTGAGGCAATCCTCCACCGCGTCGACCTGATTGCTGGTAGAGGCGCCCGTCAGGATGGACATCTCCCCGAAGCAATCCCCCTTGCGAAGCACCGATAGCTCCAACACACGGCCGTCCTGACCGCGCGTGGCGATGCGGACCATGCCTTTCAGAAGTACGTGGAAATGGCTGCTGGTGACGTTCGCCTTGAGGATGACATCGCCGCTTTTATATTCCCTGGCCAGGGCGCGCTCCCGGAAAGCCCGGGCCACGGCGATGGGCATCTGATCCAGGAATGGGCGCGCCATCTGGTTCTCGGCTGAGAGCACTTCCTCGAACTGGACGGCGGGACGCGAGAGCTTGCTCATGCGGCAGTACGACCAACGGCATGCGCAATTCTTCCAGCCCGCTTCGATCTGTCCTTCTTCGCGCCGCCCTTCCATGGCCACCGGGATGAAGCTCGCGACGGGCATGGAGCAGGACACCGTCTGGTTCCCGTATACGCCCGGCATCTGCACTTGCAGCGAATCGCCCTTGGTATAGAAGGGGCAGTTGCGCAAATCCAGCGCCTTGAGCGCCCACGATTGTTCCGCTTCGTCCATATCCAAAAGTTACCTATTCCGGTTGGGTCCGTGAGGACGGCCACGCTTTCGCCGCAGAGTGACTACCGCCCGGGAATCCTCGCTGCCACAGGGCTTGGAGGATTTTGGGAACCCGTCCGGTAATCCTCCAATAGCATAAACTAGCAGGGTCCCGGATCTCAAGCGAATCGTCGTCCGTGTCTCGAATTCCGACACCTCGGAACGAATTCGCCCGGTTTCATGGCCGAGGGCTGGCCATGCCCTTTCTTGTGCGGCGCGCCAATGTAGCGCCAACCGGCGCGCCATTGGCGCTCCAATGGAGCTACATGCTTTTTTGACCCCACTTTGGGAGGCGAACCCCCAACAGGAACGAGGGGATCCTCTAAGGGGCTATAAGGAGGAGGGAGAGGGCTATCAGCCTTTGAAGGCGGGATTCGGGGTCATCATGGCGGAATAGAGGGCCCGGATGGCCTTCTCGTAGTCCTGGTTGCCAACGCCGACGATGATGTTGTATTCCGATGAACCCTGATCGATGATGCGGACGTTGACATGGGCGTCGCGCAAGGCGATGAACACCTTGGCCGCCGTGCCGATCTGGTTCGCCATGCCTTCGCCCACCACGGCGATGAGCGCCAAGTCCGGTTCCACCTCCAGGATGTCGGGCTCGAGAACCCGGCGCAGATTCTCCAGGATGCTTTCGGTCTTATCGCCAATCTCCTCGGCGGCGGCCACCACGCTCATGGAATCGATGCTCGAAGGCATATGCTCGATGCTGACGCCGTGCGTTTCGAAAATACCGAGCATCCTGCGGGCGAAGCCGACTTCCTTGTTCATCATGCTCTTCTCGAGGCTGAACATGCAGAAGTTCTTCTTGCCCGCCACTCCGGCGATGTCGTAGCGCGTCACTTCGGGCAGCTTGGAAACGATGAGCGTGCCGGGATCATCGGGCCGGTTGGTATTGCGGATGTTGATGGGGATGCCCACGTCGCGCACCGGTGCGATGGCCTCGTCGTGGAAAACGCTCGCGCCCATGTAGGAGAGCTCGCGGATTTCGCGGTAACTCACTTCGTCGAGGGGATGGGGATTGTCGACGATGCGGGGATCGGCCATCAGCAAGCCCGAAACGTCGGTCCAGTTTTCGTACAGCTCGGCCATGATGGCGCGCGCCGCGATGGCCCCGGAGATGTCCGAACCGCCGCGTGAGAAGGTCTTGACGTTCCCCTTGACGTCTACGCCATAGAAACCCGGCATCACGTAGAGCTTGGCCGGATCGGACATGCGCTTGCCCAGGACGTCGTAGGTCTTCACGTCGATACGGCCGGCGCGATCGAAGAACACCGTATCCTTGGGATCCACGAACTCGGCGCCCAGGAAGGCCGCCATCAGAACGCCGCAGAGATATTCCCCGCGCGAGGCCACGAAGTCGCGCGAGGCGCCGTCTTCGATCTCCTTACGGAACGCGGCCAGGGTCTGCCCCATGCCGGCTTTGAGGCTTAAGTTGCTTTCGATCTCCAGGTAGCGATCGCGGATCAACGCGAAGGGCGCATCCAAGGGAAGCTTCTTCTGGGCCAGGTCATGGCACAGGTAGAGCAGATCGGTGAGCTTGGCCTCCCCCGAATGCCGCTTGCCCGGAGCCGATGGCACGACCACCTTGCGCTTGGGGCCGGCTTGGAGGATTTTCTTGATCTTGAGGAATTGATTGTGGTCGGCGACGCTGGAGCCGCCGAATTTCGCAACGATGCGGTTCATGTCACGGGAAAATTAAAAAAAGAATGAAGTAAAACTTAATCCCGCCCGATAAGCTGTAAGAGGACCCGTGGCGACCATGGAAATTAAGAACAACGAGCAACCTATAGAAGGGAGTCAACCCCGCCGATTCTCGGCCGGGCGCGCGGTTTCCAAGCCGGGCGCGAACTCCTTCGCCGCGGCGCTCAAGAAAGCCTCCGATGCCGCCCCGGCCCCTAAAGACGCCGCGCTAGCACCTCCGGACCCGCCTCAGCCGATCGATAATGCCGCTGCGTCTCTACCTCAGGAACCCCAAAAGGATGGGAAATCCTCGGCCTCCAAAACCGAAGCCTCGGCAGCGGATTCCGATGCCGCCTTCGCCGACCATATGGAATTGGTGCGCTTTAGGCTCAAGACCGGTTATTACGCCAGCAAAGCCATTAATGATGCCTTGACGGATAAGCTGAGCGGCTATTTCGACGAATTGGCTTAACCCCCGAAATATTCGGTGAACCGCCGCAGGAAGCGGTCAAGATCTCCTGCAGGCAAGGCATCGATGCCGGCCGCCAATTTGCGGCCGCCCCCGCCGAATTCGATGGCCAGGTCCGAAGCCGCAGGGCCGCCCGCGCGGGGCGCCCGCATGGAAACGCGGTAGCCGCCTTCCGACACGGCATGCAGAACCGCCAGGGCCTCGTCAGGGCGTTCCAGCGCCCGCTCGTTGGCCCAGGTGGCGGCATAGCGCCGCGCGAAGGGCGCATCCGGGACCACGAAGGCCTTGGCCCGCGGCGCGTCGGCCAGGGGCGAGAGCGTTTGCAAGGCATCTTGATCGGCTTCGAATTGCAAGGCCAAGGGTCCGAAGATGGGGGCGTCCCAGCAGAAGTCCAGGGCGGATGGGTAAGCTTCCATGCGCGCGGCCAAATCGGCGGCAGGGAACAATTGATCCCCGGGAAGCTCCCCATAGGCATTGTAATTGAGCAGGCTGCCCGCCCTCCGGAGGAGTTGGGCCTCATGGGCCGAGGCGCCGCCCGCGGAGGCCAGGGAAGAGCCGGTGGCCGGCTGATTGTCCCCGAAGGCGGCCATGGCAGCCCAGAGGGGCTGCCGATGGCCCCGGACCGCGTTCACGATGGCCGCGGTACAGGTTTCCGGGGCCTGGTTCACGTGCAATTCCAGGGAAGGATGGGTAGGCGGAAGGCCGGGCTCGTGGTGATCGTACCACGTAACCTTCACGTTACCCCGATCCAGCAGGGCCGAGAGGGCGGCCAGATTACGCTTGAGGCTGATGTCCAAGGCATGCACATGGCCGGTCACCCCCGAGGGAATCCGCTCCAGCAGTTCGATCTCGCGCTTGAGCCCGGTCACCCGGAGTACGGGCGGACCGAGTTCGAGGAAAAGGATGTGCTGGGCGCATAAACCGTCGGCGTCGCCGTTAAAGACGTATATCGCGTCGCCTTCAGTCGCCGGGCCCTGATTAATCAAGGCCATAGCGCTCTTTGAGCACGAGGATATGATGCCGTTCATGCCCGATCAGGGCCTGCAGCATTTGGGACGGGGTGATCCGCACGCCGGCCGCCGTGCCCACGCGGTCCCAGCCGGCGGAATCGATACCGGCGATAAGGCCGCGGGCGGCCTGGCCCACGCCCTTCCAGGCGTCCAGGACGGCGCGCCAGGAAAGCGAGTCGTAACCGGCGGCGGCCGCATAATCGTTTTCTTCGAAGCTGGGCAAGGGCTGAATCTCGCCGCGCGCGATGCACACCGTGCGGTAGAGGAAAATCAGGCTGGTATCGGTGATATGCCCCACCACTTCGCGCACCGACCATTTGCCTTCGGCATAACGGTAGCCGGTCTTGGATTCGGGCAGGCTGGAAAGATAAGTGCTGCAGATTTCGGAGTGGCGGGCATAAGCCTCGGCCGGATGGGTTGCCGGAGCATCGTCAAAGGCCACGTAATTCTTGTAGAAGCCGGAATCCTTGAATTCGATCATGCCCGAAAGTATAGCTCCCGAGGGACGGGGGTCACAATCGCGGGATGGGCCTGCGGCTATTTTGCCGTCATGCCCTCCGCTGTCGTGAACCATGCTTCCGCTTCGCCCGGCTCCGGCGACGAGGCCGACGCGCCCCTTTGCGCGCACGATTCCCCTTTCGCCGCGGTCCTAAGGCTTTGCGAGGCCGTCGCGAAGCGCGCTTGTCCCGTGCTCTTGCGGGGTGAAAGCGGAACCGGCAAAGAGGTGGTGGCCCGTTTCCTCCATGCCCGCGGCGAACGGGCGCACAGGCCGTTCGTAGCCGTCAATTGCGGCGCCCTGCCGCCCGGCCTGATCGAATCCGAGCTGTTCGGGCATAAGAAGGGGGCCTTCACCGGCGCCTCCGCCGACCATCCCGGACGCTTCCGGCAGGCCGACGGCGGCACCTTGTTCCTGGACGAAATCGGCGACATGCCTTTGGAAGCCCAGGTCCGCCTCTTGCGCGCGTTGCAGGAAAAACGGGTTTGCCCGGTGGGCGATACGCGCGAATACCCCGTCGACTTCCGCTTGGTCTGCGCCACCCATCGCGATCTCGCCGCGCTGGCCCGGGAAGGGCGCTTCCGCGAAGACCTGCTCTTTCGGCTCGACGTGATGGCCATCGACCTGCCTCCCTTGCGCGCGCGCCGCGGCGACATCCCGATCTTATTGCGGCATTTCCTCGCCGGCCTGCTACCGCCCGAGGAAGCGGACGCGGCTTGGCGCGCGGTTCCGCCGGAACTGGCCAAGCGCGCCTTCTCGGGCAACGTACGGGAGCTGCGCAATCTGGCCGAACGGTACTGCGTTTACCGCGAGCTTGGCGGGGGCTGGGAGGCCGTCCTCGCGGGCGCGCCCGCGGGAGACCCGGACAAGGTATCGTGGACGTTACCGTCTTCATCCGGAAACGGGGGTGCGTTACGGCCGCGCGATTCGCGGGTTTCCGATCGCGAAATCATGGAAGCCCTGGGCGCCTGCGGCCATCATCGCGGCCGCGCTTCCGGCATGTTGGGGATTACCCGACGCGCTTTGCAATACCGGCTCGCGAAAATGGCGCTTCCCGGACGCGCTTAGCCCTTCCCCTCCCCCAGGTTTGGCTCTATATTATGAGGGCTATATGGGGAACGCGATGGGGGGAATGCCGTCGAGGGGCGCAGCGGCATCCGCCCGTAAGCCCGCTTCCGCGATCGGATTTTTGCCGGCCGCCCTGGTTTCCCTTCTTCTCGCCGCCGTTGTGCTGATCGCGGGATCCCATTGGGGCGAATCCGCATGGTACCGGGCCTTCACCCGCGCCGCCGGCCCTCCGCCGCCTTCCTCGACCGTTTTGATCATCTCCGCCGATCCCGGCGCGGATCCTTGGGATGCCGCCGCCCGCGCGCGCCTGGCCGCTGCCGCCCTGGCCCGCGGAGCTTCCGTGGTAGCCCTGGGCCCCTCCCGTCTCGCCGCGGGCGCGACAGCGGCTGCGGGCATGGCCACCGAGGTTCCGACGGCCCCGGCCGGCCGCTGGGTGGTCCCGCATACCTTCGCCCGCGTGCGGCCCTGGTCCTTCCCGGAGAACGGGCCCCCGGCCTATCCATCCATCCTTTCCCGGTCCCTTTATCCCGCCCTGGACGGGCCCGAACCCGGATTGTCCCTGCCGATGGGAGAAGGTTTAGATCTCCCCGATACCTTGATCACAGAAGCAAGCGCCGGTTCCGGGCCTTCCGCGCCGACCACCGGCTTCATCCTGCCGGCGGGCGAAGCCGCGATCTGGGCCGTGCCCGCCTTTATCCGCCTGGAGCGCGGGGTGGCGGCCTCCCTGGGAGTGGAAGCCGCGCGCCGGTACTTGGGCATCCCGGCCGCGAAGATCGGCTACGTGGAGGGCGTGGGAGCCTTGTTCGACGCCTCCCACGCCCTGCCTATGGATGCCTCCGGGGCCGCGCTTCCGCGCTTCCATGCGCCGGACGGCATCCCGCACGTACCCTCCCAGCGCTTCCTGGAAAGCTCCGGATCCGTGTCCGAGGTGCGGGGCAAGCTGGTATTCCTCGATCCCGGCGGCGCATCGGTGGCCACCGCCGCCGGTCTCCGCACCCCCACCGAGGTGGAAGCTTCCCTTTCCGCAGGATTGTTGGAAGGCACGCTGATCGCCGCGCCCGCTTGGGGAGCGCCCTTGGCGGCCCTGGTGGGCCTGTGCTCCGCGGCCCTGATGGCGGCGGTCCTGATCGCCGGCTTCGGCGGCGTCCCCGCGTTCATGATGGGAGCGTTCCTCGCTTGCGTATATCCGGCCGTCGCCTTCGCCGCCTTCGCCAAAGCATCCCTATGGCTGCCGCCCCAAGCCCCGCCCTTGCTCGTGGCCGCCGCCTATTTTCCGCTCGCCTGGGCGCGCCGCAGCCTCATCGGCAGACGCGCGCATCCGCCTATGATTCATCCCGCGCCCGCCTTCGATCCCGTCCTGATGCCGATGGCGAGGCCATTGCCCCAACCCATAACGCCGATGCGGGGCACGCCCCAAGTGGCCATCCCCACCGCCCGCCCGGTTCAAGGTAATGCGCCGGCGGGAAGGATGGCCGCAGCGGAAGCGTCCTCGCTCATGCCTCCTGCGCCTATGGCTCCCGCGTCCATGGCTTCCGCTCCGCAAGCACAGGCTCCCCGGAATCCCGATCCTCCGCGCCCGCGACCGGTGTTGCGCGAACGCCAGGGCGCACCGATCGAACGCCCTGCCGACCCGGCCCCGCCGCCGCCCGCCGGCGAGGACATCGAGCGGGACGCCAAGGGCGGCCTCGTGCGCGTGGGCAAGTACCGCATCGTGCGCAAGATGGGATTCGGTTCGGCCGGAGACGTGTTCGAAGGTTTCGATTCCCAGATGGGCCGTAAGGTGGCCATCAAGACCATCACCCGCTTCGCGTCCTCCCGCTTCGATCGCGCGGGAGAACGCTTCGTGCTGGAAGCCCGGGCCGCGGGCTCTCTCAATCATCCCTGCATCAACACCATCTACGATTTCGGGACCATCCGGGACGTTTCCTACATGGTGCTGGAATTCCTCGACGGCGTGACGCTATCGCAATGGATGCGATCCCATCCCCAACCTCCGCATCCCCGCGCCGTCGCCCATTGGATGCGGCAAATCGCTTCCGCCCTCGACTTCGCCCACAGCCACAAGATCATCCATCGTGATCTCAAGCCCGCCAACCTGATGGTGGTGGACAATGGCGCCACCTTGAAGCTGCTCGATTTCGGCATCGCCAAGATGGAGGACATGGGGCTCACCGCCACCGGCATGACGGTCGGTACGCCGTCTTACATGTCGCCCGAGCAGTTGTCGGGGGCGAAAGTGGGCCCGGCTTCGGATCAATACGGCTTCGCGGTCGTGCTCTACCAGTTGCTGAGCTATCGCCTGCCCTACATCGGGACCAAGATCCCGGAGTTGTGCAACCGCATCCTCAAGAACGAAATCGTCCCCCTGGACGAGGTAAGCCCCGCCTTGGGAGGCGCGTTCTGGGAAGCCTTGCGCAAAGCCATGGGGAAGACGCCGGAAGATCGCTACCCCGACTGCATGGCACTATATTCCGCTCTAGCTGAAACCATGCCGGCCTGATTCCGCGAATTGTTACTTTTCCCCCCGCGGCGGCCCAAAGCCCGGGTTCCCTTCCTCGAACCCCATCTTCCCTCCCGCCGGCGGAAAGGCTTCTACGTGCAGGCCATACCCTACCCGAAGGCGCTCCCGTTTTGCCTGAGCTTGTGCATGGCCGTTCTCGCGAACGCGAAACCCGCGCCCGCTCCGGCTTCGCAATCGGCCGGCGCGGCCAATGCGGCCTCCGCGTCCGGCGACAGGGCCGCGACCGCGGCGCTCAAGCGCGCCGAAGCCGCCTACCAATCCGGCCAGCTTAAAGACGCCGATGGGCAGCTCAACCGGCTGCTGAAGCAATACCCCAAAGCCCCGGCCGCCGAGGAAGCCTACGTCATCCTGACCGACATCGCGCTGCGCCAGGGGAAAGGCGAGGCCGCCTTGGCCCAGGTCGCCCGCTTCCATCGCGCGTACGGGACCTCCGCCTACGGGGCCCGCATGGCTTATTACCAGGGCCAGGCCGAACTGCGCGTGGGCAAGAACGCGGAAGCCGCGCGCGCCTTCGCCGCCGCCGCCGTGGCCGCGCCCAATGCCACCCTCTACGCCAACGCCTCGAAGGGTCTTTGGGCCATCGTGGAAGGCGGAGGGCTGCTCACCGAAGAATCCGAAGGCGTGCTGGAAGCGGCGGAACGCGATCCTGCCTTGCGCGCGGGCCTGTTGGAACGCCTGGGCGACCAATATCTGCGCGAAGGCCGTTACACCGCCGCGCGCTCAGCCTTCCAGGAGTGGCTGGACCGCTATGGCAAAGGCGACGCGGCGGGACGCGTGAAGGAAAAGCTGCGCCAGGCGGCGGAAGCGCCCGTGCAGAACCGCACCATCCTCTTGATGGCGCCTATGACGGGCGAGTTCTCCGACATCGGCAAGGCCGTCAAGGAAGGCGCGCAGCTCGCCATCGACGAGAGCAACGCCAAAGGCGCGGGCCGCATCGAAACCCGCATCCTGGACGATCAAGGCAATCTCATCACCGGCATCCACCGCTTGCGGAAGGTCATGCGCGATGAGCCCATCGACGCCGTGCTGGGCCCGGCCATGAGCGACGTCAGCGCCGGCGTCGCCATCGATTTATCCGCCCGCAAGAGCCCGATCCCCATGGTTACTCCCACGGCGACCACCCATGGCATCGCGGCCTTGGGCGACGGCATCTTCCAGCTCAACGTCACCACGGGAACCCTGGGGCAGCGCATCGCGCTATATGCCTCGGGCTGCCTGAAGTTGAAGGACTTCGCCATCGTCGCTCCCGAGAGCGAGTACGGCTACCAATTGGCCGACGCCTTCCAGAAGACCGTGGAGCGCAAGGGGGGCAGCGTGGTCTCCGTGCAGTATTTCCAACCGGGAGCGCAGGATCTGGCCCCGCAGTTCGAGGAGATCCGCAAGGTGGCGGGCAAGATGTACATCGAGAAGCTCAAGGCGGACGGCGTGCCGGCTTCCGAACTGGACTACAAAGCCCAGCAGAAAATCATGAGCGATTCGGTGCTCCCCTTGGATGGCGTGTTCCTGGCGGCCACCAACGGCGAAGAGGCATATACGCTCGCCTCCCAGGCTGCCTTCAACAAGATCCGCGCCCAATTCCTGGGATCGTCGGGCTGGAACGACAGGTCTATGCTGCGCCGCAGCAGTACCGTCGCCGTGCAAGGCGCGTATTTCAGCGTGGACTTCCAGGAGAATTCCAAGACCGATGCGTACCTCGCCTTCTCGCGCTCCTACAACGCCAAATGGAAGCGCAACCCGGACAAGGTGGCCGCCCTGGCCTACGACGCCGCCCGCTTCCTCCTGCAAGGCTTGTCGACCGCGCCGTCCCAGGACCAGATCATCCCTAGCCTGAAGGCCATCAAGAGCTTCAACGGGGTGCTGGGGCGCATCGTCTTCGACGAGAAGTACGGGGCGAATACCAACGCCGCCATCTACCGGGTGGAGAAAAAGGGCTTCAAGGAAGCGGAGACCTGCCCCGAAGCCGAATGAGCAGTCCCAAGGCCGATGAGCCGCCCCGGAGCCGCCGTCCCCCCGCCGGGCACCTCTGACTCACCTTTTCGTGCGTTAACGGCGCAGTCGCCGCGGATGTATTTTTCCCCACGGACATCTTCTAACTCGGAGGCGATATGAAAAGGATGACGCGGGGATTAACAGTGGTCGTGGGCGCCGCGATGCTCTTGCAGATGCAAGGTTGCTACGGTAAATTCGCCCTCACGCGCAAGCTCTACGCTTGGAACGGCACCCTCGGGGACAAATGGATCAACTCCCTGGCTACCTTCGCCCTTATCGCCGTGCAGGTCTACAGCGTCGCCGGGATCGTCGATTACGTGGTCCTCAATACCATGGAGTTCTGGACCGGCAAGAATCCCGTCACCCTCAAGGACGGCGAAAAGGACGTGAAGGTGGTGGAATACCATGGACGCAAATTCCAGATGACCGCCTCGACCAATCGCATCGAGGTGGTTCCGCTCGACGGCAAATCTGCCCCCGCCAGCCTGGTCTTCGATCCGACGACCCGCGTTTGGTCGGCGGAATCGGCGGCCGGAAGCGCCCGCTTGTTCGAAATGGTGGGTACGGACGGGACCATCGCGAATCTGATCTACCCCGATGGGCATAAGGAGCGGGTCGAACTCGCCACCGAATAAACCCAGGCCCCGGCCCCGGTCGACGACATGGCCGGGGCCATCCAACGGATCCTTCGCTCTCAGGATTTGAGCAACCCCAAGGAATTGGGCTCCAGCGCGGAACGATTCCGTCGAATCGACCGGACATCCGTACGCTTGAAATTCATGCTCTAGAACGGCATATTCCGCAGCCTTGGTGCGGTAGACATCCAAGGCCATGGGGAGCCAAGTCCGATATTAGCGGAAAAATGGGGTCCGATTTCCCTATCCGCATTTTTCCCAAGGTTGCCGATTCCATGCGCCGCCTATAAACTCAAAGCGCAAACCTTTTTCCGCAAGGGTGAATCGATGCGACACGGTACCGGCAAAATGAGTTCAGGATGGCGGCGCACGGCAATGGGGATCGGCGCTTGGCTGGTGGCATCAACGGCGCAAGCGGGACTTGTCGATCATGTACTCGTTATCCGCAACTTGAACAGCTCGGTGTCACAGGCGGTCGCAAACGATTATATGGCGCGCCGAGGCGCCAGCCACGTTTTGGATCTCAGGGTACAAGACGCCGCAGAGAGCATCGTGAACGAGACCATCCTCTTCCCAGAATTCCAAAAGTCAATTGAAAAGCCCTTGAAAGCGTATCTCGCCGGCCATCCCGGGATTGATTTCATCCTCTTGACCAAAGGCATTCCCATCCGGCTGGACAGTTCTCAAGGAGTGAGCGTCTCCCTGGATAGCTACTTGGCCTCCATGGATTACGATTCCTTGCCGGGAGCCATACGTATCACAACCTCCTATCGCTACCATTCATTTGATCCATTGGGTTACTATGGCACCGGCTGGAGCAACCGCTTTTGGAACAGCCGCAAACGGTTTTCACACGCTGAGTTCGGAGGCTATCTGGTTACGCGGCTGGATGGATATTCCCAAGCCGATGCGATTGCCTTGACCACCCGATCCTTGGCCGCAGAGGCCGCGATGCAGGCGGGCAAATCGCCCACTGGCAAGTTTTTATTGGACGAAGATCCCGACTTCGGGCAGGGGCTCCCCGGCCTGCAACCCTTTTCGATCCTGGCCTCCGACCCTCCCCACAGAGATACCGCTTTCGTGTCCGGAGAAAGCGACTACGGTGATTGGAACACGGACCTGGCCCTGGCCGCCGACACGTTGCGCGCGCATGCGTTCCCTTACTTGCTGGATACGACCTGGACGTTTCAGGGTCACCTCAACGGATTGATGGGCTATGCGTCCTGGGGCAGCAACGATCATCATTTCAGTCAAGATGCTTATGCCACCCTCGGATTCGATCCGGGCGGCATCGCCGAGACTGCGGTTTCTACCAGCGCCCGCTCTTTCATTCCCTTTGATGACGGCGGGCAATCCCGGGTGGCTGATCTGATCCAAGGTGGGGTAACCGGGGTCAAAGGTTACGTGAACGAGCCCCTCATCCAGGCCATCGCCTCCCCGAGCATCCTTTTCGGGCGGTATACCGAGGGCTGGACCCTGGCCGAAAGTTTCTACGCGGCATCCAATCTAGTGGGTTGGGAAGATATCATTATCGGCGATCCAATCGCACGGGCCTATCCATCCGCGGATCCGTACGATGCTGATCCCAGCCAGACGACTGCCCTCGCTCCCCGTTCTCCTGAAGCGGCGGCCGGAGCGGCTAAAGGTAGCCGACATGAACCATCGGGCGTGTTTATGCTGTACCGGCCGGGACCCGGTTTTCTGCCTGTGACCGTTTCCGGACGCATAGTGACTCGCCATTGACTCAGCCTCGAGGGCGGTGGCATTCATGACGCCGCCGCGCGGGTATGGTCGCGGAAAACCGACCTGAACCTGCTCTTTAAAGGCGACCTTTAGGCAGGTACCAACTCAGCGGGTTTCCAATCGGAGCTCGCGAGAGCGGGTTCCTGGATTTGGCGGACTCCGAATTTAGCCAACATTTCGGTATATAGCCGCATTTTGCGTTCCTGCTTGCGACGCGCCCGCGCCCGATGAGCGCTCGAGGCTGCTTCACTGGGACGGAAAGCGAGGTCCGATGCCATGTGATAGAAGCCACCCAATCGTTCGGCCCCGTTCGCTTGCCAGAAGGTGTCATATGCCGACAAGGGTTGGTATTCGCCACTGAGAATTCTATCGCAGGAATGGTGGAGGAGCGAGACTCCCAGGATGGACCGGAGCCCGAGGGCGCTGGAGAGGGCCCGCAAAAGGATTAATAGCAAGGTTGCCGGGCAAATCTCCCCGAAGACCTTAGCAATCCGGCGGGACTCAGCCAAGGTCCCGCGATAACCTTGCGATCCCCCGATGAAGAGCGCCGTAGGCTCCGTTAAACCGACAATGGATCCCGGCAGGAAAGAGAAACTGAACCTATACAATGGCGTTCCATTGCAAAGAAACACCATGGTTAAATCGCCCTCTAGGAATGCTTCATTCATCGGGCTAATTACCGCTTCAAACCGTTCTCCGTTCAACGTGCACGCCCAGAATTCGGACATTCCCCCGGCCAGTACGCTTCGGAAAGGCAGGATCCTTTGTGAAGCCAGGAATCGGTAAGTATGCCCGAGGATATCCGCCCTTTGCGAGATCGAAAAAAGGGGGGATAGATAATTTCCAAGGTATTTGAACCTGTATTCCGGATTAGCTGCCGCCAAGGCGGATATTCCGCGGGATTTCAGGGCTTGATTCAATCGATGGTAAGCGGGGTAGTGCGAGATCCATTTCAGCGCTTGGAGAGCGCGTTTACGTGGAGATCGGAAGACGCGGGCAAGGATCCGATTTATCGGAGCCGCTTTTGAGCTCGAGAAAAGGGAATTGGACATCGTGATCTCCTGGAATTGGAACCGGGAACTAAATTGAGGGAGCGTCCTTGCCTGACAGGCTACTCACCTTTCCGAATTGGACGCATGAGGCCCTTCGACCTTTCTGCCAATTACTTGGTTTTAATGTAATACAATGCTTGCGCCGCAAGAAACTTTAATCGGCATGGTTTTGTTGGGATTTTATTCCGATTTCGAACAATAGGGCACCGAATTATTTACCCTAATCCCCGCAAAATTTCATAACGAATAAAACTCATTGTGGAAGAAGCCGGAAATTTCTGAAACGGACCCTCGTCTCGATTGTGCGAAATAACAATCCCATCCGTTCAAAACCGCTCAGGAAAAAAGAGCGATCGCTCCGGGAGGCGCGTTGTACCCCAACCGAATTAATGGCACCTTTACGACGTGACGAATCCCGACAAACCCATCGACATCTTCGCCTATGTGGAATACCGCCGGTATCTTCAGGATTATTACCTACAACGCAAAATCCAGGACGTAAAGTTCTCGCATCGGTTCATCGTTAGCCAAGTCAAGGCGACTTCGGCCGGCTGGTTCTCCGATATAGTTAAGGGCCGGGCCAACCTTTCCGGAAATCTTTTGGTCAAATTGACACGATTGCTCAAGCTGGAGGACGCGGAAGCAGAATACTTCGACATCCTGGTCCGTTATGATCAGGCCGGATCCACCGAGGAAAAAACCGAGCATTATCGCCGCCTCTTGGCCATCAAGGGCGTTAAACCGGATTTGATCGGAAAGGACCGATTCGAGTTTTACAGCGAATGGTTTCATGCGGTAATCCGGGAACTGTTGTTCTTTTATGATTTCAAGGGCGACTATAGCGCGCTCGCGAAAAAGCTGCATCCGCCCATCGGGGTCGCCGAAGCGCGCAAAAGCATCCGTCTTTTGGAGTCCCTGGGGCTTCTCAAGAAGGGGCCTGCGGGAACTTATAAACCCACGCCCGCCACCTTGAAAAAAGATCCCGCCTTCAAAGCCGTCCACCTGGACAATTTTCTGAAGGCCAATGTTCAATTGGGAACCGAAGCCTTGCAATCCATTCCCAAAGACGAGCGGGATATTTCCGCGCTGACATTGTCGCTCTCTCCTACGGGCTTAGCCAGGGCCAAGCAGGAAATCCAGGCCCTCCGTACCCGGTTGCTGGCTTTGATGGAAACGGACCCCGATCCGGATCGCGTTTACCAATGCAACTTTCACCTGTTTCCCGTCACCCGCTGAGGCTCCATGCGTCTAACGCGTAAAATTTCCCTGCTGACTTTGTTGTTCGCCATCATCCTCCTGGCCGGCTGTATTTTTAGCTCCCAGGAAGCCAAGCGCGGCTCCGTCGTGGAGAACGAGGTTCTGGCCGGGACGCTGTACGTATCCGGCGGGGAGCCCGCCGCCCATGCCGAGGTCCGCATTTTTCCCGTCGACTATGTGCCCAATAAGGCCCTGTTGAAATCCGAAGCGGATTCCACCGGAGCCTTTACTTTCCAAACCGATTCCAACGGCCGTTACGTGGTGGCGGGCTTGCCTCCTGGCGAATACAATATCCTGGGGAAACTGGACAGCGTCTATTCTTACTTGGATTCGTTGAACATCAACGCGGACAGCAAGTCGATTCCGCCGGATACCCTGGGGCAGCCGGGGTCGGTGACGGGATACGTGGCGCTGGAACCCAATCATGATCCGCGCACGGTGTTCGTACAAGTCCTGGGCACCGATCGTTTCGTCAACGCGGATTCGACGGGCAAGTTCGCCTTGCACAATATGGCAGACGGCGCGTACGCGGTCCGGGTGGTCACCACCTTGCCCAACTACACGCCGTACTTCGGGGGCTTCCAGGCAAAAGCCGGAAGCGCAGTTCAACTTGCCGATACCATCCGCTTAGCCTACACCGGAATCCCCGTGGTGCGGGGGCTGCGCGCGACGTACGATACGGCCAATGCCGTGGCCACGATAACTTGGAAGCCTTCGCATTATGCTTTCCTGAAAGAGTATTTGGTTTACCGCAGTAAAAAATCGGATCTCGTGCCGCCACTAACGCCCATCGCGCGCATCCAGGATACCGTGTTCATGGACACTTTGGCGTCCTCGGCCCAGGGAAGCTGGCCCGACTCCGGAAAGAACCGCGCCCAATTCGAATATCGGGTGAGGGTCCGGAATTTGTCCGATGAAGAAGGTCTGGCCTTCGGCGCCGTGGCGGTGGAGGTGGTGCCAATGGCCGCCGTCCAAACGAAATTGGATGTTCGCTTATTGGGCGGGATCGACGGCAGGGTCAGCATTAGAGACACGATAACCCTCGCGGTCGCATGGTCGAATCCTTTGCGAGCCAATGACTCGCTGGCATGGATACGAAAATCGGATGGTACAATCCTCCGCGCTATCCGGATCCAAGGCCGAGAAGGGTCGGACACGCTAAAAGCGGTGATGGATTCCAGCGCCGGGCAATTCACGGTGGGCGTCGTCGTGAAGGATTCCGCCGGTTCGCATTGGTCTGGATCCTCCAGCGTACAGATTGTGACGGATCCGCCCACGGCCAATGCTGGACCGGATACGACGGTTACCCTCAACGACGCCGTGAATCTGCATGGCCGCGGTTCCGACAAGTTCGGTCGTATCGTCAAATGGGAATGGGACCTTGGGGCCAACGGAAACTTCCAGCGGACTTCCAGCGGCGACACCACCATTACCATGGGCAAGAATCCGGGATTGGTCAAGAATGTCCTGCGCGTAACGGATGATGATGGGAATACGGGATTGGATACCATGATCGTGGATGTCATTTTGGATGTGCCGACATTGACTATGAGCGGAGACTCCATTGTCACCATCTCGGACACCATCCATCTGCATGCCAAAGCCGGCGATGCCCATCTTGATCAATTACAGTATGCCTGGGATTTCGGGAGCGGCGTATTCGTAACCTCCTCCGGCCCGGATACCATTGCCATCGCCCGGAATACCCCCGGTTTTCAAAAGACCATTGCCCGGGTGATCGACGAAGACGGAAACATCGCCCTGGATACCTTGCGCACGCAAGTGGTGGACGACAAGCCAACCCCCACTTTGACGTTAACGCAACTCACGCTTTCCCAAGGCGGAGGCTATGCTATTGATGCGACCTCTTCCGATCGCGGTCGCTTGAAATGGGAATGGGATGTCGGGGGAAAAGGGATTTATACCATCGGTGGATCCCGGGTTTTTTATCATCCGTCTGCGGCTGACGGAGATACCTTGGTAGTGAAAATTCGGGTTACCGATGAGGACGGGAATGTTGATTCCACAAAATTACAGACCACCATCTCTCGATGGGAAGTGGAAAACTTATCTGAAATGGGGGACAGTTGGCCGTCTCCTGCCGGGTCCGCGCCGCGATTTTCTCTGGCTACGGGGGATGGGAAAATCTATTTCCGCGGCTATCCCGCAGGAACGGGGATCCTCTATTACTCGTATAGCTTAGTCGATCATACGGTGAGGAAATTGGTCAACCATGATCAACCCGTGGATGGTACGGTGTTAAGTACGGTGAATGGCCTTCTTTATGCTCTGGGCCGCGACCAAACCCAGGTAACCGCAAGCGCTTTTGATCCGGCCGAAAACAACTGGTTTCCGGCTGGAAATGGACCGTCGTATTTCGAGAACGCAATCTGGGGTCGGATTTTTGGAAGCGCCACAGCGGACTCGCGGATCTACTCGATTGATAATTCCTCTCCATATGTGTCCCTATTGGATTATGACGTGCAGGGAGGCCAATGGACTCCGGCGCCCCATACCCAGCCGGAAGAACATTCCTTATTTCCCCTATCTGTCACTGCCGCTTTGGGAAAAATATATGTGGTTGATGGAAACAAAGTTGGTGGGAGAGAAGGGCTGTTGGAATACAATCCGGGCACGGATACCTGGGCTAATTTGGGCGACCTTCCCAGCCAGATAAATATAGATGCCACTGGTCTATTTTTTTCCAACACCTTCGCAATGGCCGGCTCAGGAAGCAACGTTTACATCATATCGGGAACGACCATGTTCAGCTATGATATCGCCACCAAGACCTTCAAGAAACAACGGGATTTGCCCTACCAAAATTACTCGAATGCAGCCGTTGCGATGGATGGAAAGATATATGTCCTCTGTTACGGAAATAAAATGGCGGTCTACGACACCGCTTTCGATTGGTAGTTCGAGCGCCATCGACGGCGCAGGAAACAAAATTCACTTATAGTTTTCCGGAAACAAGGCCCGCTCCACGCCCTCGATCAACGCGTGGAGGTCCCCGGATTTACCCAAGGCTTCCATGCCCCGACGAAACCTTCGTCGAATCCGTAGTCGTTTGCTACGCAGATGTGGGCGCCCTCGGTGAGGGCAAGGACGGGCAGGGCCTTGCACTGGTGATGATGGGGCGTAATTCTCGCCAAATGGGTGGCCTCCGGGCCCGATCCGGCCCGGAAGCATATATCTTGTGCCCTTATGCATCAGGAACGCCCGCAAAATAACGCCGGACCGGGCGCGGCCTTCGAGGTTGTCATCGAAAAGCTGGTGCCCGGGGGCGATGGCCTGGCGCGCCTGGACGGAAGGGTGGTCTTTGTCCCCTTCACCTTGCCGGGCGAGAAGGTACGCGTCAGGGTGACGGAAACGAAGAAGGATTTCCTGCGCGCGGTTCCCTTGGACATCCTGGAAGCCTCCCCGGACCGGGTGATACCGCCTTGCCCCGTATTCGGTCGCTGCGGCGGCTGCGATTGGCAGCATATCGCGCCCCCGGCCCAGCTCCGCCATAAGTTGGCCCTCGCCGAAGACGCCTTGCGCCGGGTCGGCGGACTCGCCTTCCCCGGACTAGCCATCGAAGGCGGGGAACCTTGGCGTTACCGGAACCGCGTCCAGATCCATCGCGACGCCTCAGGCACGGCGGGCTTCTTGGCGCGCGCCAGCCATGACTTGGTTGCCATCCGAGATTGCCCCATCTCCCGCCCGGCCTTCGGACCCCTGTTCGCTCCAATCGCGCCCGCGCAGGTCCCCGGCGCCCGCCCCTTCCAAGGGACGCGTCGCTTCGGTGCCTGGAGCCATCCCCTACCCGCAGGTGGCGACTTCCTCGCCAGCGCCGATCCGGCCGCCGCGGGACTTTGCCAAACGGGTGAAGCCGCGGAGATCGCGGCGCCCCTTCTGGGCAAGATTTTGCGCTTCGATTTGCGCTGTTTCTTCCAAAGCAACCTGGAGATGACCGCCCGCCTGGTCCCTTATGCGCTGGAAGGGCTCTCGGGCCGCCTGGCGCTGGATCTTTATTGCGGAGTGGGCCTGTTCGGAACCTTCTTGGCCGACCGGTTCGAGCACGTCCTGGCCGTGGAGGAGAACCCGGCCGCCCTGGACTACGCCCGCCGTAACATCGGGGTTACCCATGGGTTCTTGCGCGGCCGCGTGGAGGAACTGCTCCAGGCCGAACGCGGGCCTTTGGCTGAGGCCAAGCCGGATGCCATCGTGGTCGATCCCCCGCGCACCGGGCTCGATCGGGCCGTGGCCGCATTCCTGATCGCCAAACGGCCGGCGCGCCTGGTGTACGTCTCTTGCGATCCTGTGACCCTGGCGCGCGACCTGAAATCGCTCCTGGCCGCGGGCTTCGCCCTTGAGGACTTGCGCCTGTTCGATTTCTATCCGCAGACCGCGCACGTGGAGGCGGTGGCCAAGCTGGCCTGGCGCGGACCGCTTTTTTAGCTTTTCCCCGTCTTCACCGGAGGCGACGCATGCTCCTGACCGTCCTTTTCTGGGTCCTTCTCGCGCTTATCCTAGTCGTTCTGGGAGCGGGCTTGGCCATGTTCCTCAAAGGACGCGCGGGGGATCGCCAATCCCAGGAAGATTCTTCCCCGATCTATGCCAGCGGCGTGTATTCGCTCATCCGGCGCTCGCCCCGCAAGGAACTCCAGGAACGCGAACCGCCTTTGGAGGAAGTGCAGACGGTGCTGGCCTCGGCGGCGGGGAAAACGGCCAATGGATCGGCGGAGCAGTACCTGGATGAGTGGCGGCGGGTGGCCAATATTAGTATAAGTAACATCGAAAAAGGCGATAGGGAAGGAATCCAGACCTACAAGTACCAGGTCCCCGCCAAGTGCCAGCGCACGTGCGCGATGTTCGGAGGCGACGCGTACGTCACCCGCGAGCAGATACACAATCACGTGGCGCTCATCCCGCCGTTCCATTTGGGATGCGGGGTGCAATTGGCGACGAAGGAGGCATGGAATGCGGCCAACGAGAATGCCGCCTGGACTCCGATCCTTCCCGTGAACGGTAAGTACCAGACGCCGGATTGGAGAAGCGTTGTCAAGTTATAGTATCCCCTGCTCCCGCCTAGCCTATGGATTGCTCGCTTCCCTCCTTCTCCTGCCCGCGGCCGGGGCCAAGGCCCAGGGCGGCTCGGCCGTCATCACCCTGGTGATGCCCGTGGGCGCGCGCCAGTTGGGCATGGGCGAAACCGGCGTGGCCATGGCCGACGACGTATTCGCGACCTTCTGGAACCCGGCCGGCATGGCCTTCGGTCCCCTCTCCAACGAATGGGAACTGGTTTATCCGAAAAGCGACGATCGCGAATTCACCGTGCTGGCCACCAAGCCGCGTTCGGGATTCTTGCTCCGCTCCACCGTATGGGCCGGGGCCAAGAAAAGCCTTTCGCTCTACAACGGCAAGGTGTGGCGCGTCGACCATGAGTACGTCATGGAGCAGGGCGATCAAATCGAGAAAATCGTGCGCCGTTACGCGGGCACGGGGGACAACCTGGACAGCCTGGTCAAACGCGTCAAGGCCTACAACGGAATCAAGTCCGCGAAGGACGAAGAGGATCTGATCAGCCTGAAGCTGCCCTACAACCTGCTCTTTCCCGATGAGCCGGTAACGGCTTTGGCGCTGGACAATACCGATCGCTTGTGGGTGGGCACCACCGGCGGGCTGTACCGCTTCGACGGGTCGGGCTGGAAAGCTTTCGACAAGGAGCCCGGATTCACCTACCTCGGCAACGATTCATCGCTAGTGAGAGGCGCCGACGCCAATTCACCGGAAGTCGCCGCCGCGCTCGCCGCCTTGGACACCACGCGATTCCGCAAGCTAGCCGATTCCTTGTCCATCTCCCGCAAGCCCATCGTCGCCGCGGATACCTCCAAGGCGAAGCTCGACACGGCGAAGATCAAGGTCTCGACCGCCGATAGCCTCAAGACCCGGCGGGTCGACGATTCCCTGGCCCGTGCCACCATCGCCCGCAACGTCTATGATTCCCTGTACCGCGAAGCCAAACAGGAAATCCTGGACGAAGCCGCCGCGCGCACCGATTCGCTGGCCTCCAAAGCCAAGGCCGAAGCCTCCGCCAAAGGCGACTCCGCCTCTCCGTTCCGCAAGCTGGGAGTGACCAGCCTGACGGTGAAAGGCGCCAGCGTGTGGATCGGCACCACCGACGGGCTCTACGAGTACAAGAAGACCGCCGTCACCCGCCGCGGCCAGAATCTGCTGCCGAGCCAGTACATCACCGGCATCGCCGCCAACGAGAACCTGGACGAGATCTATGTCTCCCTCAAGGATGCCGGCATCGCCCGGTATATCCCCGCCAAATCGGCGGGCGCGGCCGCCAAGTGGAAGCTCTTCAACGTGGCCGACGGTCTTGTGGACTCTTCCGCGCATCAGATCCTGTTGGACAAGGACGGCCACGTATGGGCCGCCCATGCCCATGGCATCAGCCACTACACCGCCTTGCGCGTATGGGAGAAAATCCACTTCAAGAAGCAGGAGCTGCGTTCCATCGCCCTGGACGAGGACGGCCATATCTGGATCGCCACCAATGAAGGCGCGTGGAAATACACCCCCAAGCACACCAATGCCCAAGGCCGCCTGGAGGAGAAGAAAGAAGCCAACGGAGCCGCGCCCAAGCAGGATCTCCGCGCCGACTGGGTCCACTTCCATACCGGCAACGGCCTCACCGATAAGGACGTCTACGACGTGAAGGCCCAGGGCCCGGACGTCTGGTTCGTGACCGGAGCGGGGATAGAACGGTACAACAGCGCCAAATCCCAAGTGGGCTTCTTTTACGAAAGCCTGCTGCCGGTGCTGAACTTGCCCGATCTGTATCATGCCTTCATGGCCGCCACCTTCCCGGTGGAGGAATGGGGCACGGTGGGCGGCTTCATCAATTACGTGTCCTTCGGGAAGAACACCCAGACCAACGCGGACGCCACCGAAGGCCGCACCTTCGATTCCTATGAATTGGTGGGGGCCCTGAGCTACGGCACCAAGCTTTCGAAAAACCTGGGGCTGGGCCTGAACGCGAAGTTCATCTACTCGGCCCTGGCGCAGGGGGTGACCTCCTCGGGCGAGCGCACCGACGGCATCGCCATCAGCTACGCCGTGGATGCGGGTCTCTTGTGGAAGAACGTCATGGTCAAAGGCCTTTCCGCGGCCCTGGTGCTGCAGAATATGGGCCCCGCCGTGTTCTACGTGGACCAGGCCCAGGCCGATCCCATTCCCTTCACCTGGAAGGTGGGCCTGGCCTATGAACTGCTTCACCTGCCCAATCACCGTATCACCCTGGCCGCCGACGCCAACCGCGAGGCGGTCTACCGCGAAGGCAACGATGCCTCGCCCGTCTACATCGGGGCCTGGAAGGATCTCGTTTACCCTTACCAGGACAAGGATCATACGGCCAGCTCGGTTTTCCGCGAGAACATCCGGCAGACGGTCTACAATACCGGCCTCGAATACGTGATCGCCAACGTGGTGGCCCTGCGTAGCGGCTACCTTTACGATTTCCGCGGGCAGCGTTACGAGCTGGACATGGGCGCGGGTTTCATGATCTCGGATATCTTGCAGGTGGACGGGACCTTCATCAAGTCCTTCGACAACGGCATCCGCAACAACCAGAAGCGCTTCAGCATGCTGCTACGGTTCTGAGCCTACTCGAATCTCAAGTCCCCATCAGGTTATTCCAGGCCGCCATTCCCTCCCCGAACGTCCCATGGCCGATACGGACGTTGAAATCCGGGTCGCTGCGGATTCCCTGGTTGGGCACGATATCCTCGATCCAAAGATCGGCCAACTTCTCGAGTAGTTTCACTTGCTCCGGCTTCACCGCGTCCATATCCAACTTCGTCAACGCTTCGAATTCTTCGATGGACAGGGGCGGATTCTCCTTACGCCAGCCGGGAAGCGCCCAGCCTCCCGAGGTCTTATCGAGAACGGGACGGACGACGGGGCTCAAGCGCACAACGCACCCGTTCGCGATGATCTGATCACTCTTGGTCGGCAAGGGTTGGCCTAGGGCCACGTGAGCGGTGAACGAAGCGGAATCGGGAGGATCGTCGATAATGCTTTGCGCCAATTCCATCAGGTCGTTGATAAGGCCGGTGGACTCCTGGTGCCGGATCAATTCCGGGTATTGGGGAAGGCGGTGATCCCCGAGCGGCAATGACACTTGGCCCGTCCCCAGGCTGAGCGCCTGGATGGACTGCGGGCCTCCCTGGTACCAATCGGGATTCGACAGCACCTCGGTCACGGCGGCCAGGAGGGGATTGTTATAACCGCCGATGGCGCCGTCCCAGAACCGGCGATTCGCATACGAAGGGCTGGCCGGGAAAAGCGCCGGCAGATCGAAGTAATTGACGGGAGCGTTGCTGGAAGCATGCACGGCTTCGGCCAAAAGCGGGGGCTTGCAAGTGTCGAAGTTGGCCGCCAGGCTCTGCGTATCCGATCGGAAGAAGACCGCTTTTTTCCGATCGTAGTCGAAGGCGGTGATCAAGAGCCGGAGTTTGTTATCGCCGCTCCCCGGCCAGGCTTGCGCGGAGATTTGGTCCAAGGGCGTCCCGCCCAATCCGGCGAAGACCTTGCGGAGCCCGCTGTACTTGCGGCCGGCGGAATAGCGCGGGCCCATGCGGAGGGCGGTCTCCAATGTCTTGTCGACGAAATGATCCAGCCAGCCGACCTCATAGAAGATGCTTTGCCGCGTCTCCTCGTCCTTGAACAGGGCGATAAGTTCCGCGGGGGTCTTGTTCTCGATCAGGCCGCCCAGCACGATGGCCCCGCCCGAAGTGGCGGCCGCGAGATCGAAATGGGAGAGGATGTCCCGGCCGGGGATGTCGCCGAACAGCTTCTGCAACGCCTTGGCCTGGATCAGCGCCCAACTTCCGCCACCGTCCAGGGAAAGGATCCGGAACTTTTTCCCGATGGGCATGCTCGCCTCCTGGTTGTTAGACCGGAAGGAAGTTAATTGCAAGCCGTATCGGCCCGCAATGGGTGAAACACGAAATCGCGATGCGGAAACGGGGGTGGGGCCGCCCACGGGACGACCGGATTCGGGGCGGCACCGTCGGATAAACGGGCGGCCAGCAGGCCCGCCGGCGCGGCGAGCGGGAGCCGGAGGCGCATCAGACTCTCAGTTCTTCCTGATCCAGATCTTTCCAATCGGCATATCGGTTTAGCACCGGCTCCACCTCCTGCGCCAGGAATTCCTGGGTGATTTCCGGCGAGCGGCCTACGTACTTGGCGGCATCCAGCACCTCGCCCAACGCGTTCGCGTCCATCCCGAACTGCGGATCCTTCGCGATGCGATCCATCAGGTCGTTGTCCAAACCTTCTTGCTTCACGCGTTTGGCCGCCGCCAGCGAGTGCTTGCGGATGGCCTCGTGCAGATCCTGGCGATCGCCGCCGCGCTTCACGCCGGCCATCATGATATTCTCCGTGGCCATGAACGGGAGCTCGGCCATGACGTGGCGTTCGATCATTTTCGGATAGACCACCAGGCCATGGCATACGTTCTCGGCCAGGATGAGCATGGCATCCATCGCCAGGAAGGCCTGGGGCACGGCCAAACGCTTGTTGGCGGAATCGTCCAGGGTGCGTTCGAACCATTGCGTCGAAGCCGTGAACTCCGCGCTGGGAAGCATGGCCTGCACGAAGCGGGACAACGATCCGATACGCTCGGCGCGCATGGGATTGCGCTTGTAGGCCATGGCGCTGGAGCCGATCTGATCGGCTTCGAAGGGTTCTTCGATTTCCTTCAGGTGCTGCAACAAGCGCAGGTCGGTGGAGAACTTGGCCAGGCTCTGGGCCAGGCTGGAGAGCACGGCGAGCACGCGGCTGTCGAGCTTGCGCGTATAGGTCTGACCCGAAACCGCGAGGCTGCGGGCGAAACCCGCCTTTTTGGTCACGGCGGCGTCGAGCGCCTTGACCTTGGCATGATCGCCATCGAAAAGCTCCAGGAAGCTGGCCTGGGTGCCGGTGGTTCCCTTCACGCCCAGGAACGGGAGGTTCGATTCCACGAAAACGAGTTCCTCCAAATCGAGCAAGAGATCCTGGATCCACAGGGTGGCGCGCTTGCCCACGGTGGTCAACTGGGCGGGCTGGAAATGGGTGAAGGCCAAGGTGGGCATGGCCTCGTATTGGCGCGCGAAACCGGCGAGGGCGGAGACCACGCGCAAGGTCCGGCGGCGCACCAGGTCGAGGCCGGCGCGCATTTGGATCAGATCGGTGTTATCGGTGACGTAGGCCGAAGTGGCCCCCAGATGGATGATGCCCGCGGCCGTTTTCGCCTGCAGCCCGAAAGCGTGCACGTGAGCCATGACGTCGTGGCGCACGGCCTTCTCCCGCTTTTCCGCCTCGGCGAAATTGATGTCCGATTCGAAGGCCTTGAGTTCGGCGATCTGGGCTTCGGTAATGGGTAAGCCCAACTCCCGCTCCGCCTCGGCCAGCCATATCCACAGGCGCCTCCAGGTCTGATGTTTGAATTGGGGCGAGAACAGGAAGCCCATGCGCGCGGAGGCGTAGCGCTTGCTGAGGGGATTTTCGTACTGGCGGCTATCGGTCATGGGGGCCAAAGGTAGCTCCGGCGCGGGGCTCGATCAATGCGGGGGGGGCCGGAGGCCCGAACGGCGCCCGCCGGTAGGGCGCCCGCCGGCACGGCGCCCCTTTCAGAAAAGGAAACGCGTCCCGAAAGTCAGTCCGCCCCCGAGGCCGATGATGCGGGTCACCACGTTATCGATGGTCGTGCCGGTTTCGTTCTGGGCCGTCCCGGGATCATCGCCATAGAAGCGCTGATTCATCTCGCCTTTGGCGCGGAAATACGCCGCGTCGCCGACCAGCGTGATCAGGAAATGGTCCGTGATGCGGATGTCCCATTCGGCGCCCGCCCCGATTTCGTAGCCGAAGGCGAAAGTATCCGATTCCTTTTTGCGTATGACATGATCGTCATGGTCCCAGGCCATGGCCGGCGCCGCGGACAAGGCGATCTTGAATTCGGTGCGGGTCGAACGGGCAAAGCGCATTTCGGCGGTTAAGCGCGGCTGGACGCGGGTGAGGCCGTAACGCAGTACCAGATTGCTGTCCGAGAAGGAGACGTTTTCGCTGGTGGTCTCGCCGGGGGCCCGGTTCCACCCGTCCGCGCCGTACAACCGATAGTCCATGCGTTCCGCGCGGACCAGGAGACCGTAACGCACAGGCCTTCCCAGCAGGGAGTAGTCCCCGATATCAACGCCGGCTTCGCCTCCGAGCCAACGCAGTTCCGCACGGGATCGCGTGTAACTGAATTTGAAAAGTACGGAAGAAGTGGTCACCCCTGTGGAGGCGCGCGCGCCGAACCAATCACTGTCCTGCATCCTGCCATCCGGCTCGCTGACATTGGTCCAGCCCGCTAAACGCAGACCGATGCTGCGGCCGTCGCCGGCCTGGAAGGTTTGGCGATAGCGCGCGCCAGCCACCAGCGCATCCAAAGGATACTCCAGCTCGCTTTGACCCAACCCTTTGGTATTCTCAGGGAGCGAATCCCCCGCATTGGTCAGGGGAAAAGTCATCTCCAGGCGGTATAAGGTCGAACCATAACCCCGTCCGAAGATGGGTTCCAGACTGGTTTCGGCGCGCAAGGACGCGGCGGCAGCCAGCGCGGCGGCGGCGACGGACATTAGGGCGCTGCCCATCCTCGCTCCATGAAAATTGGTGATCTAATCGGTACGACGGGAATTACTATTTACAAAACTAGCCACTTTCCTCGCGCTCGAACATATCACTGGAGGACCTATGTACCGGAAGAGCTCTGCCCTTTTGTTGGCTTTCGTCATCGGTTTAGGCGTCGCCCGGGCCCAGCCGGAGAAGACCTTTTCGCTGACCATCTCCCCGATTCATCTCCTTCTGCCTGCGGTGGAATTGACTGGGGAATATGCTCTCACCCAGAAATTGGGCATCGCCGGCATCGCCGGATACGGAAAAACCACCACGGAGAACAGCCTCAACGAGAACGTAGACATCCCCATCCTCGAGCTGGGAGGGCAACTCGATTACTACGCGATCGGCAGCTTCCGCCATGGTATGCAGGTGGGGGCGGAAGTCCTCTGGATCAAAGTAAGTCCACCCAAGGATCAAGGAGTCACCTTGGCCGGCAATGGCTTGGCCGTAGGGCCGTTGTTGGGCTACAAATGGGCGGCCGGCTTCGGTCTCACCATCTTCCTCCAAGGCGGCTATGAATTCCTCTTCGCGCAGGCGAAGGCCGAGGATCCCAGCGGCCAGGAGATCGATTCCTCCATCGATTCCGGTATACCGCTGGTGAACGCCAACGTGGGCTGGTCGTTTTAAAACGGCTATCATTTAGGGCATGCCTTCCGGCGATATGCCCGCTCTCCTTTTCACCTACGGGACCTTGATGCTCACCACCGGCATCGCCGCCGTGGACGAGGCCATGCGCCATGCGGGCGTGTCGCTGGGCCGGGCCTACGTGCGCGGGCATCTGTACGATCTGGGCGATTACCCGGGAGCGGTGGCCGCGGGGCCGATCCGGAACGCCGCCGGAAAAGGCTCGGGTCTCGAAGATGCCGCCGACCTAGGCGCGGGCGACGGGGGCGCCGCCGACGAAGACGACCCCAAGGTATGGGGCCATCTGCTGCGCCTGGCCGATCCGGATGGGCTCTTCGCCGTCCTCGATCCGTACGAAGGGTTCGATGCCGGGAACCGAGCCGGTTCCGAATTCGTGCGCGATCGGGCGGACATCATCGTGGCCGGGTCGGGCGTGGCGTATGAGGCGCAAATCTATTGGTACAACCTGCCCGTGAGCGGGCGCGCGCGCATCGAATCGGGGGATTATCTGGCGCATTGGGCCGCGAAGGGCAAGCCGCGCCAGGCGCGCATCCGCTGAGTTACTTGGCCGTCTTCTTGGCGGCCGCCGAAGCCTGGGCGCCTTTCACCAGGCGGGAAACGTCGGCCTTGAACTGGGTCTCATCCACGCGCATCCCGTTCAGAAGGGTGCTCATCTCGCGGGTAAAGGCGGCCATGCCGATGGCTTCGGACAGCTCCTCATCGCTGGCGCCGTTGAGCCTGGCGAACTCGGTATGCGCGATGATGCAGTACTTGCACGGGATTTGCGCGGCCACCGCCAGGCCCACCAGTTCCTTGTCCTTGCCCTTGAGGTCGGTTCCGGGATTGAGTTGTACGTCCTTGAACAGGCGCCAGGCGCCGGCGCGGCCTTGATCCGGGAATTTGCGCATGAACTCGGGAGCCAGCCCCAAGGTGCGGCTGATGTCCTGGAGGGCGCTGGCGCCATCGGTCACCGCCGCGGCCTTGCCGGCCTGTCCCGAGGATCCTTTCTTCGCGTTGGCCACGATCTTGGCGATCTCGGACCGGAACTTGCCCTCGTCTATCTGGTTGCCGTTCAGGACCGTGCTCCAGTGCCGCGTAATGGCGGCCATGGATACCGCCTCGCCCAGCTCGGCGTCGCAGGCCCCGTTCAGCTTGGCGAATTCGCTATGGGCTTCGATGCAATAGCGGCAGGGGATTTGCGCCGCCACTCCCAAGCCGATCAGCTCCTTCTCCTTGCCCGATAAGGCGGTCTTGGGGTTCAGCTGCAATTCCTTCATCTCCTGCCAGACGCCGGGCAGGGCTTCGGCAGGGAAGGCCTCGAAGAACTGCGGGACGAAACCCAGGGTCTTCTGGATATCGGCAGTCGTGGTGGAATACGGTGAATCGGGCGCATCTTTCGATGCAGGCGCATCCTTGGACGCGGGCGCCTCGGCGCCGCGGGCGATGCCGGCGAAGGCGCCCAAGGCCATGGCGGTCGAAGCCGCGACGGCCAAGAGGGCGGCGCGCAAGGATTTGTTCTGGGGGATGATTTGCTTGAGCATGGGAGGTCTCCTCGTTTTCCGTTTCGTCCCCCGGTGCCGGACCGCGATGCGCGGAGCGTCCAGGTGACAAAGGGAAAATTACGGGACCCCCGTGTGAAGCCTCGTGGGAGGGCATGTGTGAGAGGGTAAAGCCCGGGAATCAGGCGGAAGGAGCGGTTGCGAGGCCCAAGCCATCGGACAATTCCCCGGCCAACCGGCGCACCCGCAAGGGGAGCACGCGGGTCGCGGCCAGGGCGGGCTCGAGTTCGCGCCACCATTGTTCGGCCTCGGTCTTGCGTCCTTGCGACAAGGCGGAAAGGCCAAGCAGGCAGCGGGCCCAAGCCGGTTCGGTCGGCCGGCGCAACGGCTCGCAAAGGGAGATGGCTTCGCGGCAACGCTCGTCGATGAACTTGAATTCGCCTGCGCGCCATTCGCGCTCGGCCCGCATCAAAAGCAGGTAGGAGGACATGACCTTGACTTTGTCGGCGCGCAGCTGGGCGAGGATGGAGTCGTAGAGCGCGGCCGCGCCGGGATCGGCCAACTGGAGGCGGGCCAGCGCTTCCAGGGCCTGGCCGAAATGGCGATCGGCGGAATGGTTCACCACTTCGTCCAAGGCGCGGATGTCGCGCACGTGGGCCAACGCTTCCACGGGATTCCCCTCCTCGAGTTCGATCTTGGCCAGGGAGCAAAGCGCTTGGAACTCGAATTGGGGAAGCTCTTTTTCCCGCATCAGGATGCGGGCCCGGAGCAAGTGGGCGCGGGCCTCGTCCGGACGGCCGTCGCGGTGGGCCAGCCATCCCAGTCCCGTACGCGTATCGGCTTCCTCCAGGTTGTACTGGCGGCAGATCGACTCGGACTGCGACAAGAGCGCCCGGGCCTTGAGGATCTCCTGATCGGTGGCCAACAGGCACAGGGCCATGCCCGACAGGCTGAAAGCCCGGGCCATGGGATCCTCGATCTTCGCCGCCCCCGCCTCCACGTCCAGATCCAGCAAACCTTCGCGCAAAGCTGCGGGATCCGGCCCGGTGAATTGGACGACCGATAAGGCGTATAAGCCGGCTAAGCGGGTTTCCTCCTGGCCCGCGGCCTTGGCCCGGGACGCCAAGCGGACCAGGCGGGATTCGATTCCCGCGGCATAGTCGGGCAGGTTCTGGCAGGCACGGTTCGAGAGCAGACAGAACTCCCGGCACAGTGCCCAATGCCCGCCGGTGCGTTCGAGTAGGTCCATGCCCCTTTCGATAAAGCCCACCATGGCGGGAAAGGCCCGCAGGCGGAAACAATGCACCCCGGCCTCCAGGCAAGCCTCGGCCGCCAGGGTCCAGCGTTCGCCGGCCTCGGCGTGCGCGGCCACCTCTTCCCAACCGCGCCGCAAGGCGGGATGCGACCGTAACGTCTCCGCTACGTGGGCGCGCATGCGCGCCCGGCGCGGGGCCGAAAGGGTCTCCTGGGCCCGCAGCCGGATTAGGTCATGGCCGAAGAGGTATTCCATGCCGCCCTCCCCTTCCATCACCCGCATCAAGCCTTGGCCTTCCAGGCGTTCCAAGGCGGCCAGCAAGGCATGCACCGGCATTTCCAAGAGCGATTCCAACAAGGCGGGCGGAACGCCGCGGCCCAAGAGGGAAGCCCATTGCAGCACCAGGCGGCCGTCCTCGCCGGCCAAGCGGATGCGTTCGTCCAGCATGGCTTCGAGGCTGGCCCGCGGGCCCGCGCCAGTGTCCATGGCCAACGCGAGCGAAGCCAGGGGATGTCCCGCGCTGCGGGCGAAGACCTCGCCGGGATCGCGATCGGAACCGGCGGACCTGAGCAGGGAGGCCGTACCCGCGGCGTCCAAAGGGCCCACCGGCCATGTCTCGCAGAGGTTTTCCCGCTGGGCCAGGCGCAGGAACGGTTCGATGGGGGGATGGTCGGGCGCCCCCACGGTGCGCATGCCCGCCAGGGCCAAACGGAACGGGCACTCAGCGTCGCGCAAGAGGTATTGGAGCAGGGCCACGGAAGCGCCGTCCAGCCAATGCACGTCGTCGAGGATGAGGGCCAAAGGCGCCTCGGCGGCCAGGGCCGCGAGCCAAGCGCGCATGGATTCGAAAAGGGCGGACTGATCGGCGTGTCCCTTATCGGGCGCCCCCGAAGGCCTAACCAGAGGGCATTCGACCGATCCCGCCGGCACGCCGCGCCCGGCGTCGATCCAAGGGCCCAGGGCCCGGTCGCTTTCGGCTTCGAAGGCGCGCCCTTGCAGAACGCGCCAGCCCTGCGCCGACAAGGCGCCGCCCATCTCTTCGAGCAGCCGCGTCTTGCCGATTCCCGGCTCGCCTACCAGCAAGCGTAGGCGTCGATCCGGCGCCGCGGCCAGCGCGGCGAAACGCGCCAGTTCGGAGGCGCGGCCGGCAATGGGCGGGCGCACGGTAACCGGGGCGTTAACAGGGGGGCTGGCAAACGCCCCGCGAGCGGATGCGGGTTGCGGTCCGGACGGGACAGATCCGGAATTCCCCAATGGGCCGATGGCGACGCGGGCCTTCTCCAAGGCCGGGCCGGGAGCGGTTCCGTTCCGGCGGAGCATCTGCGCGCAACGTTCATAGTGGGCCAGCGCCTCGCGTTTGCGGCCCAAGGCGATGAGCGATTCCACGATGGCGATATGGGGGCGTTCGTCCAAGGGATCCTGTTGCACCCACACGTGGGCCAGGCGCAGCCTGGCTTCGGGAAGGCCGGCGTGGCGGCGCAGGGCTTCCGCGAAAACGACGGCCCGGGCCTGGGTCAAGGACTTCTCCTCCCCCAAGCGCCAGCTTTCGAAGCGGATGGCATCGTTCAGATCGAGATCGGCCAGGAATGGGCCGGTAAGCTGGGCCACCGCGCTTTCCAGGACGGTGGTATCGGCCTGGTCGGGGGCGCGGGCCAGGTCCCGCAAGCGCCGGGCATCCACTTCCCAGCCGCCCGGTTCCACCCACAAGGCATCGTCCTCGGCGATCAGGCGCGTTGCGCCTCCGGAGTCGACCACGGTCTTAAGGCGGGACAGGCACCAGCGCAAAGCCCCGCGCGGATCGGGTGAATTTTCCCAGAGCAACTCGCAGAGGCGGGCACGCTGCAAGGGCCTTTCCGCCGTGGCCAGGCAAGCCAGTAGGGCACGGGCCTGGCGCGAAGCGGGCAGCCCCAGGGGATCATCCCCCAGCCAGGCGCGGAGACCTCCGAAAGTCTGGATGCGCAATAGGGGTTGGATCGTATTCTCTCCTGGACCGGCCCGTTCAGGCCGGCCCGTTGTCGGCAAAGGAAAACTAATATCCCATGGGCCGCGCACGGGTGGTGGGATTTCCGCCCCGGAAAAAGCATCTTAAGCAAATGACGCCGACGCGCTTACCCTTCGCTTTGATCCTGGCCTTCGCGGGGGCCGCCGCCGGGCAGACCTGTCATGCCCCCGAATCCCGGCAATTCGCCGACCAAGGCGGCCAGCACGTCGCCGAATGCACCGAGCTATCGTACCCGCAGTATCCGCCCACCTCGGGCCGCCATTTCGACGGCATTTGGGCCAACCCCGGCACGTATCATTTCGTCGTCAACACCGGATACTGGCTGCATTCCGCCGAGCACGGCTCGGTCATTTTCCTGATCAATTGCCGCCTCGATCCCGATTGCTGGACCGATTTCGGCCGCTTCCAGGCCATCGCCGACGCCTTCCCGAACGACACCGTCTGCGCCGGCACCAAGTACAAGCATCGTATCGTCATCAGCGACGATACCCTGATCACGACGCGATATGCCGCGGTGGCTTGGGACTGGAGCCTGGAGTCGGACTGCTTCGATTCGACGGCCTTCGCGGGATTCCTGAAGGCCCATTACGCGCAAGCGCCGGAAGATATCTGCGGATTCGGTACGGATTTCACCGGGACCGGATGGTGCAATGGCCCCTTGGCATTGAAGGCCCCGCGGACGCCCGCGCGCAAGGCGGCCCGCGCCTGGCATGCGGCCCTTTGGCCGGGTCTCCCCGAAAACATCCGCCCCGACGGCAAAAACCTGAAGCCTTAAGCGTCCCTCCGGAATCCCTACCCATGCCGGTTATCTACCTCGAACCCAACCAGGAAGAAACCCTCAACCGGCATGATTTCTGGCGCGGGTGCTACGCCACCATGCTGGCCGAACTCAAGCAAGAGGAAATCTTCGAATTCTTCGCCACCCTTCCCATGGTGAAGGGGGGCCGCAAGATCGAAGGCGTCGAGTTCTTCAATCTGCTCTGGAACGAAAAAGGGCTCATCCCCATGGACTGGAACTACGGTTCCATCCATCCCATGGAAAAGTTCCTCATCGACCACGGATACGATGCCATCGCCTTCTTCCGCAAGATGCTGCACCGCAACAACCGGGCGACATACATGCCCGGGAAGATCCTGCTTTCCTGGTTCTATCCGGTAATGGACAAGTTCTTCGATCGCTTCGATCCGCGCGAAACCGTCCTGCATATGGTCACCGTCTACACGGAGAATTACGTCGAGGGCACCATCCACCGACGCATCAAGAAGGTCGTGGATGGCGAATGGATGTACTCCTACATGATGTTCATCGGGCATAAGTCCTTCAAGAAGTTCTACGTGTTCAACTTCGACTTCATCGTGGGCGAGCAGATCAGGGCTTTCCCGAAAATGATGGACCTTCCCGAGTTCGACGATCTCTCGTTCCTGGCGGATTGCCAACGCATCGAGGACATCCTGTGGTCGGGGGATTTCTCGCGGGACCAGGATGGGTTACGCTGGAACGGAAAACCGCTCGCGGTTCCCGATCGCTACCATGCTTTCCTGGATCGGGGCGGCTTCGAGTACCGCAAGCTGAACGTCCCGGATTGGCCCGTCTTAGTCGCCTTGCAGGACGTCCATTGCCCTGTCCGCAAGCGCCGCGTCATCTATAAGGGATGCGCGTACGAGGCCCCCTCTTACATAACCGCGATCAAGCACCGGAAAAACACCCCCGAAGAACGGAAGCTGCTCAAGCACATGCTGCGAGACACCGTGGAGGAGGACGAACTTTTCCCTCCCGAAGTGATCCGCAAGCACGAGGAATTGATCCGCAGCCTCGAGAAAAAAACCGTCTTCACCTATCATCCCGAGGACGAAAGCATCGCCTTGAACGGGGAATACCTCACCAAGGGGATGCCGGCGAAGATCCTGAGGAGCATCCTGGCCGCCCATGCCCGCGAGGGTCGCACGGTTTTCGAATACCGCGATTTCAAGCGCGACTTCGAGATCAGCCTCGGGCAGAAGAATTCGAATTTCGAGATCCGGTTCTACCGCTTGATGGAGAAGCTCGCCGAGAAGGATTGCGGCTTGCACATCGAGAAGGGCGAGCGGGGACGCTTCTCCCTGGTTACCTCGGGCTGCAAGGTGATCCTGGAAGAACCGGGTAACCCGGTTCCCTGACGTCGGCCGGACATGGCGGGCTGGCTCCTGGGGGTCGGGAGCGCCAATGGCGCTCCTTCCGGCGCTACTTTGGCGCGCCCACTAACCGTCGAAATTGCTTCATAGGCTTTATATCGGTGTTCCCTTTGGCGCGCCATTGGCGCTCCTCATGGCGCGCCATTGGCGCGATAGGACCGCGGGGATAGCTCACAGGTCTAGGCTATCACGTTCGCCGCATTCGAGACCGCCAGTGGCTCCAGGGCCGCGACCAGATCCGCCGAAGCTACCGTAGCGCCGAAGATACCCCCCTGCATGCTGATCATGCTGATGGCCGCTTCGTGGTGGCGCATCTCGGTGGCGGCCGTCCCGTCGGTGATCATACAGCATTCGAAGCCTCGATCGTTGGCCTCGCGCATGGTGGTATGCACGCAGACGTCGGTAGTGATGCCGCAGAGGATCAAGTGGGTGACGCCCTTGGTCCTCAGGATATGCTCCAGATCGGTGGCATAGAAGCTGCCCTTGCCGGGCTTGTCCACCACCACCTCGCCGGCGGCGGGCCTCAGCTCCGGGATGATTTCCCAGCCCGGTTCGCCGCGTACCAGGATGCGGCCCTGCGGCCCCGGTTCGCCGATGCCCGGGCAGACGCGGCGGCTGCGCCAGCTTTTGTTGGCCGGAAGATCGACCAGCTCGGGCCGATGGCCTTCGCGCGTATGGATGATCAGCATTCCCGGGATTCGGCGCGCGGCCGCCAGGACGCGTTGGATGGGCCCGATGGCCGCGCGCGTCAGGCTGATGTCGTACCCCATGGAATCGACGTAGCCGCCCTTTCCGCAGAAGTCCGCCTGCATGTCGATTACGATGAGGGCCGCCCGGCGCGGCTCCACCTCGCCGTCGAAAGGCCAGGGGTATGGCTCTGCGATCACCTTGAATCCCTTCATCGAACTTCCTCCTAAGCCAGCCGCGAATGAACCGTGGGACGGTTAAATGAAATGCACCGGCGCGCGCCAATGGATGAGCGCCAGGCAGCCTTCTTCGCTCCATACCTGATGGGTGGTGCCGGTGGGATTATGCACATACGTTCCCGCGCCATACGATCCCGATTCATCCTCCTGGGTTCCGGCCAGGATGTAGATGTGCTCGTCGCCCATGTGGATGTGGGTGGGGATTCCCTTGCCGGGCAGATAGCGCAGCAGGGCCGACTTGTAATTGCCCGGAGGGCCTTCAAACAGCGACAGGATACGCACCCCCGGCCTCAGGAGTTCCCAATCGGGCGAGTCGATGGCGGCGTTGATGGCGGTGGGCAGGCGGTCGGAGGGGAAGGAAACGCCTTCGGATGCCGGGGGCGGGCCGGGCCGCCAGCCGCCCAGAAAGCGGATGGGGCCCAGGCGATGCATAAGGACCAAGGCCCCCCGCTCGCTCCACATTTCATGCCGTGTGCCCTGCGGCCGCATCAGGTAGGAGCCTACGGGGAACTCGCCCGCTTCGTCATGCACGGCGCCTTCGAGCACGTAGGCATGCTCATCTCCGGTGTGGAGATGACGGGGAACGCGCACGCCGGAGGCGTACCGCACCAGGCTGATGCGGTATCCGTCGTCGGCGCCGTACAACTCACGCACCTTGATGCCGGGCCTGGGCGAAATCCAGGTGCCGGGATCCCATATGCTGGCCGCGTTCAGATGGATACGTGCCTTGCTCCGCACGGGGCCCGGTTTCGCCAAGGTTCCGATATCGCTTCCCATCATCGTCCCTCCCCCGCTTCGCTTTATTTCACCGTCCCGACCACGCCCTTCACGAGGAAATCCATACTCTCCAGGCTGGCCATGGCCAGCATGCCGCCCTTAGGCGCGGCTTCGGCCCCGTCCTGCTTCACGATGGGCCCGCTCCACAATTGCGTAGCGCCCGCCTTGAATTCCTTCTCCTTGGCCAGAACCATGTCCTTCACCTTCTGCGGGACCGATGGGCCGAACGCGGTCAGTTCCGCGTCGCCAGCCTTGAGATCGCCGCGGATATGCTCGGGCTTCCAGGTGCCGTCCCCGACGGACTTGATGATGCGGCCCATCATGGGGCCCCAGTTCCATGCCGCGCCCACCAGCCAGCCCTTAGGCGCGAACTTGGAGGCGTCCGCATGGTAACCCACGACCATGACTCCGCGCTTCTCGGCGGCTTGCGTGTAGGTAATCGGGCTATCCACGTGGCCGGTCAGCACGTCCGCGCCCGCGTCCACCAGGGAGTTGGCGGCTTCGGCCTCCTTACCTGGATCGGACCAGGTGCCCGTCCAAATCACGGTGGTCGTCGCCAGGGGATCCACGGCTTGGGCCCCGCGCGTGAACGCGTTGATATTGCGCAACACCTGCGGGATGGGATGGGCCGCCAGGAAGCCGAGCTTATGGGTCTTGGTCATCCCGCCCGCCGTCATGCCCGCCAAATACATGGCATCGTCTATGCCCGCGAAGAAGGTGCCCAGGTTGGGCGCGGTCTTGAATCCGCCCGCATGTTCGAAGATGACCTTGGGATATTTCTTGGCCACGTTGAGGGCGGGATCGAGGTAGCCATAGCTGGTCGGGAAGATGATGGTGCATCCGCTCTTGATCATCCTTTCCATCACGCGCTCGACTTCGGCATTCTCCGGCACGTTCTCGAAGCTCATCGTCTTCACGCCGGGCACGTTCTTCTCCACCCACATACGGCCTTGGTCCATGGCGTAGTTGTAGCCGTAATCGCTCTTGGGCCCCACGTAGATATAGCCGACCTTGACGTCGGCGGCGCCCGCCGCGGCGGCCCCCAGCGCCAGGGCGGCGAGGAAGGTGGAGCGCTTTAAGCGGTTTAGTGCGGCTCGGAGGGCCATGTCGGATCCTTTCGTTCGGTGATCATTGGCGGTTATCGCGATTGGCTGAAGACAGCGCTTAAGCCTGCGGGCATGCCGCCTTCCTTGTTGGCGGAACGGCTGCTGATGACGAGCACGGCCAAAGAGGCGAGGTAGGGCAAGGTATGCAAGAGATGCGAAGAGATCGGGACGCCCGAGGTTTGCATGCGTAGCGTCAACGCCTCCGCGCCGCCGAAGAGCAGGGCCGCCGGCACCGCCAGATACGGGTTCCAGCGCGCCACGATGACGAGCCCCACCGCCACCAGGCCGCGGCCCGCGGTCATCCCTTCCACCCAGTTGCGCGTATAGTCCACGGAAAGAGCCGCGCCGCCGAAGCCGGAAAAGGCGCCGCCCGCCAGGATCCCCAAGACCTGCACGAGGGAAGTCTTGAGCCCCAGCGTGCGGGCCGAAACCAAGGATTCGCCCACCGCGCGCCAGGCCAGGCCGGTCTTGGTGCGGTACAACCACCAACCGGCCAAGGGCGAGGCCAGCATGGCTAAGACCACGGTGGGCGTGAGCTGGGAGGACAAGGGGCCGAGCACGGGGACTCCGGAGAGGAAGCCCAAAGGGAGCGGCGCAAAGCCGGTGATCTTCTGGCCCACCATGGGAACGCCGTAGAAGGCGCTGAGGCCGAAGCCGAGCATCCAGACCGCCAATCCGCTCGCGAAGGGATTGGCCTTCAGCCCCACGGTGAGGCCGGCATGCACGGTGGACAGCAACATGCCCGCCGCCACTCCCGCCGCCAGTCCCAACCAAGGATTTCCGGTGGCCAGCGTGGCGGCGAACCCGGACAGCGCGCCCACCAGCATTTGGCCTTCGACGCCCAGGTTCACGATGGCCACCCGCTGGGTGAGGATCTCACCGAGCAAAACCCAAAGCAAAGGCGTGGAGCTGCGCAGGGCCGAAACCAGAAAGTTCCCCGCGGCCGCATCGAATCCGGACATCATGCCTTGCCTTTCCGCAGGCGCCCGGCCGCCAGCACGCAGGCGAACAGCAGTCCCTGCAATACCAAGGACGCGGAAGAAGGCAGCCCCGCGATCATCTGCAAGCTATCCGCGCTCGCCAACAGCCCGCCGAGCAGAAGCGAAAGCGGCAGGATGCGCAGGAAATCCTGGCCCGCCATCCAGGCCGCCAGGAAGCCCGTGAAACCCATGCCGTTGGAGATGCCCGACTGCAACCGACCCTGGATGGCCGAGGTCTCGCAGATCCCCGCGATACCCGCCAACATGCCGCCCATACAAACCACCAACAGCGCCTGCTTCCCGAAGCTCAGGCCGATGCCCTCGGCCACCTTGCGGTTGCTGCGCAAGAGGCGCAAGGACATGCCCCAGCGCGTGCGGGCCGTAAGCAGGTGCAATAGCAGAGACGCCGCGACGCCGATCACGATGCCAAGATGGGCCCGCGTCCCGAAGAAGCCGGGAAGCTTGGCGGCGGCGGGAAAGGACACGGTGGCCGGCCAGCCGAGATTGTGCGGATCCTTCCAAGGCCCGTACACCAGGAAATCCACCAACAAGGACGCCACGTAATTCAGGAGCAAGGTGGTGATGGTTTCGTTGACGTTGAGCCGCGCCTTGAGCATGCCGGGAATCAAGGCCCAACTTGCGCCGCCCAATCCGGCGGCCAGGAACATGCCCGGCATTAGCGCCCAGGCCGGCGCGCCCGGAAAGGCTAACACAACGCCCGTACCGACCATCGCGCCCAGGTAGAATTGGCCTTCGCCCCCCACCGAGATAAGGCCCAGGCGGGCGGGCAAGGAAGCGGCCGTCGCGCAAAGAAGGATCGGCGACACCTTGACCAGGGTTTCGGACAGGGAATAACCATCGCCGAAGGCGCCTTTGATCATGGCCGCGAACGTGGCCAAGGGCGGCTGCCCCACCATCAGGAAAAAAATCGAACCGAGGATGAAGAATCCCAGGGCCGCGACCGCCACCGAAAATCCGGCCGAAGCGCGCCAGCGATCGAAAGGCGTGGGCAACGGGGCAGGCAGCGAGCGCTTCACGGAAGTCCAAGGCGCCGGCGCGGAAAAGGCTCCCTTTGGGAAAGGCCCGGAGGCCCCGGGAACAGGGCCTCCGGAGGGAGCCGCGCCGGAAGGAACCGGAACGGGCGCAACGGCGTCGACTCCCGTGAAGGTAGGGATAATCATGCGGGCACCCCCGCGGTGGCGGCGGCCCGGGCGCGGGCCAGGGTTCGATCCCCCTCGCCTCCATGACCCGCCATCAATAGGCCCACGCGCTCGCGATCGGCCGCGGCGGCAGGCAAGACCCCGGCGATGCGCCCGCGGGAAAGGACCGCGATGCGATGGGCGTACGCGAGGAGATCATCCAAGTCTTCCGAAATCCAGATCACGCATGCGCCTTCGGAGGCGTGGCGGAAGAGCGCCTCATAAACGGCCTTGGAGGCGGACAAGTCCAATCCCATGGTGGGATAGCAGGCGACGATAAAGACGGGCTTGCCCGAGAGCTCCCGGGCGATCACCAGCTTTTGGATATTGCCGCCGGACAGGTCGCCGGCCAAGCGCGAAGCATCGGCGGGACGCACGTCGAAGCGCCGGATCAGATCCGAGGCCGAGGTCCGCAGGGCCTTCCAATCGGGAAAGAACGGCAGCTTGCGCAATTGCTTCAGGGCGAGATTGACGGAGAGGTCCAGATCGCCGGCGATGCCGTTGACCGCGGGCTGTTCGGGAATATAGGCGACCCGCTCATCGTCGGGTTCGAAGCCGCCCTCGCGCGTCATGGGCTCCCCATCCAATAGGACTTCGCCGGACTCCGGCACATGCCTCCCGGCCAGGGTTTCGGCCAGCAGGTATTGGCCGTTGCCGGCCACGCCCGCGATGCCGAGGATTTCCCCCGGGATCAGTTTGAGATCGATGTCATGGATGCGGGACGATCCCTCCCGGGCGGAAAGGCCCTTGATCCACAGCCACGGGGCCGCGGGCTTAGGGGCGGGCACCGGGTTCGCTTCACGGAAGCCACCCTGTCCCATCATAAGGGCCACCAGATCGTTGACCGAAGCCCCCGCGGCGGAAACGTTGTCGACCAGGCGGCCATGGCGCATCACCGCCACGCGATCGGCGCAGGCTTCCACGTCTTCGAACTTATGGGTGATGAATACGACCGCATGCCCGGCCGCGGCGAGGAGGCGCACCTGTTCCCAGAGACGACGGGTTTCGGTGGGGGTGAGGACCGAAGTGGGTTCGTCCAGGATTACCAGGCGCGCCTCCAGATTGAGGACCTTGACCAGCTCCACCAACTGGCGCTCGCCCACGGCCAGGTCGCGCACGCGGCGATCGGGATCCAGGTCGGGCGCCATCGTGGCCAGGCGTTCCAGCATTCCGTCCCACGCCCGTGAACCCCGGCGCAGGAACCAGGGGGCCTTGGGCCAGGCCAGCATCAGGTTTTCGCGCACGGAAAGCGCCGGGATGAGGCTGAACTGCTGGAAGACCATGCCGATGCCCGCCGCCATGGCTTCCTTCGGCGATGCCAGTGAAGCCGGGAGCCCATCGATGGCGATGCTGCCGGTATCGGCCTTATAGAAGCCGTACAGGATTTTCATCAAGGTGCTTTTGCCCGCGCCGTTTTCCCCCAATAAGGCCAGCACCTGGCCTCCCAGGATATCGAGGTCCACCGCATCGTTGGCCAAAACCGGGCCGAAACGCTTGGTGATGCCGCGCAGAGCGATATCCATCTCAGAACACCCACTTCACCATGGCTTGGGGCGTAACCTGGTCCACGTCATCGACCCCGAACTTGTTGTGCCATATATCAACCTCGGTGCCCACGAAGAGATCGCCTTCCTTCTTCCACAAGCTTCCTAAATCGAGCAGGAGACGGGGCTGGGTGATCAGGTAGGCATGCGAAACGCCAGCCCCCTTGCCCGCTTCACCCTCTTCGCCGACATAGTCCAGGAAGCCTTCGAAAAGGAACCCGACCGGGCCGAGATGGAACGGCGCCGCCCAGTAGGGGCTGATCTGGTAGGTGACGCCATCGTGGTAGGGGGTATCATGCACCCAGAAGTTGATGGCGAAGACGGCGAAGCCCGGCATCTTGATGTCGAAACCGAGGCCGTAATTGTATTCGCGCTGGTAGCCGAAGAGATTGGCGCCGTAGCCCAGCTCGCCGGTCACCAGCACATCGGTGATAGGCCCGAAGCCGAGCTTGGCTCCCGTGATCTTTCCGAGGCTGAAGCGCGGATCCCATTGGCCATAGAGCGCCTCCGGTTTCGTAGTGTCATGGACCGGATGCGTGATGTCCAGGAAGAAGAAATTGTCCCCGTAGGCGAATCCGCTCACATGCTCCAAGGTGATGATCCCGGCCTCCCGGTCGGTCAGCCGGTAATTCCACCCGTACAAGTATTCCACATTGGTACTGCTCCAGGTGGCGGCGCTTGCGGCGATGGGCAGGCAGGCGGGCAAGGCGAGGGCGGCGATGGCAAGCAGGGATGGACGAGTGGGCATGTGGGAGAGCTCCTTGTTTGCATTTCCGCAATACGCGAGTTCCATGCCATGGCCCGGAATGGCGCGCCGCGCGCGGATTGGCAGGAAGGAACCGGAGGAATTGACCCGGGATGCTGCACAATCCAGCAACACAATCCGACAAAAACGCGACGATGCCCGCTTTTGTCAGCGAAAGGAAATCCTTCCGGAGGAAAGGGAATCCGCCGAGGGAGGGAAACCTTAAGCCATCCAGGTAACCGGTAGGGTACGGTAGCATACAAGTTGCGTTCGCGATCCCTCTCGAGGGACGGACCGCGATCCCGCCTCGGACCGATTCGGGCGAACCTCCGGCCATCCCTGCCTCGGCCCTGGTATTTAATCGCAATTACCGGGAGGGGTACGATCAGTCCCCGATCAGTCCCCGATCAATCCTCGACCAAACCCCGACCAAACCCCGACAAATGGCGGCAATGTCAGCAATTGTCAATTCCGATAGCCTCCATTTCGATAGTTTCCGGGCCTCATCATGCCGATCGTTATGGAGTGGGAATTGCTGTAAGGGATTATCCGGAATCGGAATCCGCGGGGCGAGGCTCGCAATGGCGGGCAGACGTACCGGTTCGGCCGAAGCCGAGGGAGGTATATGCGACTTAACGGATACGACCCGGGAGCCTTCTATGACGAGATGTTCGCGGCCCCCGGCCAAGCCCGCCCTTCGTCGGACATGCTGGTGCGCACCTTGGAATCCATGCCGGACGGGGAACTGGCCCGTCGCCAGACGGCGGCCGAAAAGGCCTTCCTCGATCTGGGCATCACCTTCAACGTGTATAACAGCCAATCGGGGTTGGAACGCATCTTCCCCTTCGACGTCCTGCCGCGCATCCTGGACGGCGGCGAATGGGCTTTCATCGAAAAGGGCCTACGCCAGCGCATCCACGCCCTCAACCTCTTCCTCGACGACATCTACCACGATCAGCGCATCGTCAAGGATGGCGTGGTGCCGCTCGATCTCATCCGTTCGGCCAAGGGCTACCGCAAGGAATGTCAGGGCCTCAACCCGCCCTGGGGCATCTGGTGCCATATCACCGGCACCGATCTGGTGAAAGACGGCGACGGCAAGCTGTACGTCCTGGAGGACAATATCCGTTGCCCCTCGGGCGTTTCCTACGTCATCGGAAATCGCCAGGTGATGAAGCGGACCTTCCCGCAAATCTTCGCCTCCATCAATCCGCGCCCCGTGGAGGATTATCCCAGCCGCTTATTGGACATGCTCCAGTTTATCGCCCCGCGCGGAGTCGATTCGCCTTGCGTGGCCATCCTGACTCCCGGCGTGTACAACTCCGCCTACTTCGAGCATTCCTTCCTGGCCCAGCAAATGGGCGTCGAGTTGGTGACCGGAGCCGATCTGGCGGTGCGCGATGGGTATCTTTGGATGCGCACCACCCGCGGCTATAAGCGCGTGGACGTGCTGTATCGCCGCATCGACGACGATTTCCTCGATCCCAAAGCCTTCCGCCCGGACTCCCTGCTGGGCGTGCCCGGCCTGATGGAAGTCTATCGGAACGGCAAGCTGGGCCTCGCCAACGCCCCCGGCACCGGCGTCGCCGATGACAAGGTCATCTACGCCTACGTCCCGAAGATCATCCAGTATTACCTGGGCGAAGAGATCCTGCTCCCCAACGTGGAAACCTATATGTGCTGGGTGCCGGAGGAAATGCAATACGTGCTGGAGCACATGCATGAATTGGTGATCAAGACCGCCAACGATTCGGGCGGGTACGGCGTGTTGATCGGGCCCCATTCTTCCAAAGCGGTCCTGGCCGATTGGGCCGCGCGCATCGTGGAGAATCCGCGCAACTTCATCGCCCAACGTACCTTGTCCCTCTCGCGCTCGCCTGTGATGGTGGGGGACAGCTGCGAGGGCCGCCACGTTGACCTCCGTCCCTTCGTACTGTATGGCCGCGACATCTATGTCATGCCCGGCGGCCTTACGCGCGTGGCCCTCAAGAAGGGATCGCTGGTGGTGAACAGTTCCCAGGGCGGCGGCAGCAAGGATACCTGGGTGCTGCCCGTAACCCAAGGAGCGTCGATGTCGCAATCGATGGGCGCATCTATGTCGCAATCGAACGGCGCGTCGATGTCGCAGTCCCTGGGCGCTCCCGGCGTTCCCGCGCCTGACCTGCGCGCCAAGGCCAAGGAGAATGCCGCATGTTGAGCCGCGTCGCCGATTCGGTCTACTGGATGGCCCGTTACATCGAACGGGCGGAAAACGTGGCCCGCTACGTGGACGTGAGCCTGCAAGCGTCCCTGGACAACCCGCATACCCCCAGCGAGCAATGGCTCCCGCTGGTGGCCGCCGCCGGCGACCATACCCTGTTCGAGGAGAAGTACGGCAAGCTCGGGAAAGGCGCCGGCGAAGCGGTGATGCGCTTTCTCGCCTTCGATCTCGAGTATCCCAACTCCATCGTCTCCTGCATCGCCAAGGCGCGGGAGAATGCCCGCCAGGTGCGCGGTTCCCTGCCGTTGGAAGCCTGGGAGCATCTGAACAAGTTCTACCATTACCTTTCTTCCAGCGAAGCCCGCCGCCGCGCCAACGAATCGCTCCACGATTTCTTCAGCGAGATCCGCACGGCCAGCTATCTCTTCGAGGGCATCCTCGAATCCACCATGTCGCGCGGGGAAGAATGGCATTTCCTCAAGCTGGGCCGCTGCCTGGAGCGGGCCGATCAGACCTCGCGCATCCTGGACGTGAAATATTTCATCCTGCTGCCCACTCCCGCCGACGTGGGATCGGTGGTGGACGATCTCCTATGGGCGGCCCTCTTGCATTCGGTAAGCGGCTACGAGATGTTCCGCCGCCGTCATGGTCGCATCCTGCCCGGCAAGGTGGTCGACTTCTTGCTGCTCGATCGGGATTTCCCGCGCGCGGTGCTGCATTGCCTCGAACGGGCGGAGGAATGCCTGTTGGCCGTTTCGGGGACGCCCATGGGCAGCTACCGGAACCAGGCGGAAAAGCAGATCAGCCGGCTGCGCGCCAAATTGGCGTACACCCATGTGGACGAGGTGATCGCCAAGGGACTGCACGAATTCCTGGACGAATTGCAGACCGGGCTGAATGCGGCGGGCGAAGTCATCTACGAGACTTTTTTCGCCTTGGACACTTCGGAACGTCAGCCGGTGCAGGCGCAGGCTTGAGCGGGTCTACTGCCATGGTTCCCGATTTAATCCTCCCGGATCGCTCGCGAAACGGTTCCGTGCAAACCGGATCTCCCCCGCCGGGCACTAACCGGTTACATTTCCCGGCCAAACGGGACGGAGTTAAGATGAACGGTAACCATACTCGTACGCGCTTGGGATTCGAAGGCGGGACCTCGGTGGCCCCGGACCAAAGCCAAGTCCTGCCGGTGATCCGGCTGAAGATGATGGCCACAGGGCTGGAGGTGCCCGCCAACGGACATGGGCCGGACTTCATGGCCCATACGGCCGACCTGATCCGCAAGATCCAGGAAAAGTTCCGGGCCTTCCCGCAACCCCTCTGCCCCCTGGACTCGCGCCTCCAAGGTTTCCTGAACCGCTTCTTCGCGGACATCGAGCCGCCAGGCGATCTTTCCCTGCCCCTGCGGGCCCTGCACATGGACTTCCATGGCCTGGCGCGTACCCTCTCGCTCCCCGCCGAAGGCGATCATTTCGAATCGGAGTTCTTGAAAAGCTATCGCACCGCCCAGGGCGTCTTGCACAATCCCGCCACCGACAAGCGCACCACCAAAGGCACCTTCCACGTCTGCGAGGGCGGCCTGCCCATCCCGGCCGACAAGAAGGCGGTCCCCAAGGCCGCCTTCGCCGGCCTTTTGCATGCGGCCCTCAATCCCCCCGACGATCTGCTCGAACTCCCTTTCACATCGGGGCTCAAGCGCTCGGCCCGCGTCTTCACCTCGCTTTTCATCCGCCCCCTGGTGAGCCCGGAGGTGCCGGGCCTCAAGCCCTATCGCGATATGGAGATCCGTTTCTTCGCGCCCGGCAGCCTGGTCTCCAACCTCGATTTCGTGGAATCCATCTTCGGAAACGCCGGCGATCCCTACCTGCCCGAGAACGACGCGGGCCTGGATGCGGAGCATTTCTGCGGCGTCACCGGCTGCGTGATCCTGGCCCCGCATCTGCCCCGCCTGCGCAAGAAGGATCTGGGGCTTCCCCACGTCTCCGAGGCGACGCCGAAGCAGAAGAAGGACGGGATGTGCTGGAACGATCCCGGGGAGCGCTACAACGAAGGCAAAGCCTTCAAGGCCACCATCACCTCGGGCGAAGGCGTCATCTTCACCCTCATCGCGGACAATTACTTCGGCTATTGCAAGAAGGAAGTGAAGACCCAGATGGGCTTCGCCTGCAACCTGACGGGCGTCAGCGAAGAAGAGCATGCGGGCGGGGCCCTCATCTTCCCCAGCTACAGCCTCGGGGATTTCACCCTGCACAACGCCGCCTTTATCCGCCAGAAGGGCTATTCCTTCAAGGGCGTCAAGAAGTTGTTGGGGAGCCACATGGCCGAGCAGCCGGACGGCTACGGCATCGACAACCGCTTCCCGAAGGTGATCTACCTGCCCGAGGATGCGGAGATGTCCTTGCTCGACCAATCGATCACCTGGAAGAAGGATGGCAAGCAAAAAACCTTGCGCCTCTTGCCCGATCATTCCTACCTGTATCCGAGCGGATACAAGGTGCGCATGGAAAAGCATCCCGATGCGCCCAGCTGGCGCCTGATCGGCACGGTGGCCGAAGGGTTGCTTTGCCACAAGC